>MDTB01104536.1_pt1 | contig 26933 bp, 20 predicted proteins | sample 811161 | NCBI WGS metagenome assembly MDTB01 (sample SAMN05326650, study PRJNA326480) | marine metagenome | isolation source: seawater | place: Mediterranean Sea | collected 2009 | reverse complement strand
GTTTTTTTGAGTTAAGATTCAGTTGAAGGCGTCGGCGTTCGTGTCAAACTTGAAAACTGTCCCAACAATCTCGTGGAAGCAGTAGAGCCCCGCAAGATCTTCGTTGTCGTTTAGGGGCTTTTTCTTGTTTCTTCCTTCCTCGTCCCCGTAAAAAAGATGGGGCTCTCCCCCCTCGCAGTTGGGAATGCTGAAAAGCTCAATGAGCCCCCCCTCGGAAAGGATGTGCTGAAGAAAGTCGAGCTGCTCATTGCTTTTTGCAGGAAGGGAAAAATCCTTGGTGGTTTCGCCGTTGGCCCAGAAAATTGTTCCCTTGGGCCCCGACCAGTCAGAGGAAAAAGAGGCCCACTCCGGCTTGATTGCACGGTTAGCGTCGGCCTCTGCCGTTTTGGCTTTCTTGGTACTGGGGAGGGACGGCGACGCAACGGGGGCGGCCTTTCTCTTTGATTTCTTGGGAGTCAGGGACTTTTTCTCAGAAAGCGTGGAGCAAAAAAGAAGGCCGACGCCGCACGCAAGGGCGTCGTCAATCGCGTCGATAGCGCCGTCAAAGGGAACATCACTCTCGCAGGGCATGCGGCCCTCAAAACGGTCCTCCATGATCTGTGAGAGTTTCTTTCTGTCCAATATCCAGAGAACTCTGGCCCAGTCGACGCGGTTGCGGGGCATGACGTCCTGGCACGCTCCGAGAATGCGAAAGGAGCTGATGTTGGCCTCGGCTGGTTTTCCCCAGAGCTTTTCCATAATAGAGTTTAGAGTGGGGTCAACTTTGGAAGTTGCATGAGGGGAGACACTCATGGCCGTGAGCAAAGTGGCCATGTCGCGGCAGCGGGACGGAAGGTGGCGGTTGATGTGCTGGCACACAAGAAGAAGGGGCGAAAGAAGCGGCAGCAGTTCTATCTTTGGAAACTTGGAGAACTCGCCTCCCTTGTACTCAATGTGGTCGTCGTAGTTCCCAAAGCTTACGGGGTAGCGGCAGTTTACCTTCTTGGTGACAAGGCTTCCGTGGAGATTCTCGTATTGCTCCATCTTGATCTGGACCTCCCTTGGGGTTGGGTCCTCGAGGCTGTCTGCCACAAAGACGCCGTTCCTGATGAACGCATTCCCGCTTTGGGCGCTTTTGAGAATGCCACCATAGAAGACGTCGTAGTTCTTGCCCCCCACAGAGTAGCGGTAGAGTTGGAAGGCCAAAAAATGCAGATGGGGGTCGTGTTGGGGGCGGTAGGAAAAGTTCTTGATATAGCATCCCACGGAATCCTTGTTGTTTTCAGAGAGGACGAGCGCGCTTTCTTCCCTGTGGGAGACTGTAGACTGGGAAAATCCACCAAAGACGCCGTCAGCGTTCTTCATGGCTTCGTAAAAAGCACTACTAAGATTGGGAGCCGTGTAGTCAAAGTCCATCCAAGCGTCGTCGAGCTTTTTAATCAGAGAGCGTCCGTACGTGGGGACTGTAAAGATTGGCATGGTGGAGCGGTAAACAATCTCCTTTCCCTCGGTATGCTTTTTAGAGTCTGCAACGGCATGGACCACCATGCTTATTTTTTCGGGGCCCGAGGGGATTGGGGGCATAGTTTTGGCGTAAAAAAGAGAGAAGTTAGCCATAGAGAGTAGTGTGCGACGGGTTTATTAAAAATGTGAAGACTGATATACCAGGAGCAGCAGTAGTACTCAAAAACGGTATTAATTATATCGATATATTTCTTAATTAAGTAAGTTCCCAAAAATTTCCATCCATCCATACTCTTTTTAAAATGAGGGTCTTACACATAATATTTTTTTTGTCTAGAAGTATACTACCGCAGTCCCGTACTCTAACTAATACAGTACTAGTAAGAGTATGTACCATCTTGTACTAAAAAATATACCGATATGGTAGTACTGCTTGGTGCTACCCAATTTACTGTACCAGTACAGTACTGTATTAGTTAGAGTACGGGACTGCGGTAGTATACTTCTGAACAAAAAAAATATTATGTGTAAGACCCTCATTTTAAAAAGAGTATGGATGGATGGAAATTTTTTTGCTTCCGTGTAAGCAATTTTGGTAAAGCCGGTACTTATTATATATGCACCAAAATTATTTTTTTGGCTTAACTGCTTAACTTAGGCTGCACAAATGGACGCGAAGAACTATGAACTGGAAAGGGCCTTTAAGCACCTGGAAGACTACATGGCTGGGGGGGGGCTCAGAATGTTCTAAAACCACCCGTTGCGAGTACCACGAGGGCGATTTGCTGTTAGATCTCTCCCCCCCCGCCCCGCCGTGCACCGCCGAGTGTTCATACAAGCAGCTGCACCCCCCTCACATAGACTCTGATGTCTTCATCTTTGTCTGCAAGGAGCACCACAGAGTTCACCGGTGTGGCGTGGACTGCGCGTTCAAAGAACTGTCCCACGAAGCCTACACGTGCCCCAAAACAAGCATGGTCATCCCCATGTCTCTTGTGGATGACGACCAGGCAAACGGGGGGGTGCGCCGTCCCGCCGCTGAGGGAAAAAAGAACATCAGCGGCGGGGATGAACAGTCCGAAAAATGCCGCGCCAAGCACATAAAAAACTCCGAGGCGATCTCAGAAGCGCTGGAGCTGTGCTCTGAGAGTTTCTCCAATGCGGGGGTGTGCAAAGAGAAGTTTTCAAAGGCCTGCGAGGGCTATCTCAACTTTCTTTATAAAAATGCAAAGGGGGTATCAAAAAACATTTCTACGAAGCGGTCGGTCAGCCACTTCGCCCTTGCTATGGCCTTTATGCACAGAACCGGGTACACCACCCAGGGCTTGACCCTCTTCCGGAAATACCCAAAGCTTGGAACAACAATGCCCAAATCCCACTGCCTCAACAAGCATAAGTACAAAATGAGAGCTATAACGCGCATACAGGATTCAATCAGGGGTCACGTCCGGAAACTTGTTTACGAGAAAGACCCAAATCTGGAACGATATACCTTTCCCCCCACGACCTGATTTTATTTGCCGCATATTAAAATATTAAATTAGATACACTGGTGCTTATTTTCTCTCCCCCCGCAGCGGGCTTCATCGTTGGGGTTGGGGTGGGCGGCCCATCCGGTGAGATTGTGGTATATTTGCGGTAAATCGTCCACGATTGGCCAAACGACCATGCGAGCCATGCTACGGTTAGCCCTGCGGGGAGGGCGCAGGCAATATAAACGACGCTTTCCCACCCGTCTCTTTCGCTTCCCGTGGTCATGTTAGACGCAATGGAGGCCACTGTAATCCAGTAAAGGCTAACCTTGCTGCAAAAACTCAACACGACGTAACGCTTGTCGGTATAAGAAAATGCAGTCATGGGAGCCTTTCCCTCGATTTTGTAGTCCTTGGGAACGCATATGGCATCAAACAGGGCGTTGACCGGGAAGAGCATGTAGTAGACAACATAAATTCCCCACGCCCACCAGATTCCAAACTTGTGATTGGCCGTTGCGGTCCATACGGTGATAGGGACCGTGATTGAGAGCTGCATCAGCCCGCCTAGTAAAAAGAAAAAGGGCCAAATGAGCCTTTTGCCATTTTTGTAATACTTGAGTGAGATCTTGTAGCCTTTAGTGGCCTCTATGAAGAAACCACACAGCTGGATCCCGATGCCGACCATAAAAACACCAGCAAGCATTATTCCGTCCGTGAAGCCAAGGCTTACCAACCCACTTATGCTCATCATAGAGGCAGTGATGCTGTATTCGGCCCATCTCACGTAGTTGGGCTCTTGGACGCAGACCCCCCCGTTCTTGTAATAGGCCCATGCAGATACCGCGTGAGAGAATCCCGTGATAACGGACACGACGGCGTGGATAAGAATGGGGCTCAGCACAAATTCGGTCCATTTGTCCTCCGTGCGCCGGTTGAGAACAGCAGAATACTTTCGGGGGGATGTACTGCTTGTAACGTTTGGATAGGTGATGTAGATCGTTTTGTTCGAGTCCTCGATGAAGTCGTTCATGAGGCCCAGCACCAGCGCGCCCATAATAAGATGAAGGACGGCAAGAACCACATGAATCCACACCCACATCTTTTCGCTGACCCACCACATATCTGTTTATTGTACACTTAACTTTATGCTTTGGCTCTATTTATACACGCGAGAGCCCCTATCAATCTCGCTGCCGCAGTTCCAGCATTTATATATTTTATTCTGAACGCTTCCATTCCCAGCCTGCCACGTCTGGCACACGGGGCAAACTCTTTTGTCGTACTCGGTGGTGCACTGCAACGCCTTAAACGTTCGCTTGCCGTCCTCCACCACCTGCTCCAGCTCCTGTGAAATCCACGCATCTATCTCTCCCTTTGATGTTTTCTCTCCGTACTTGAATCCCAGGAACAGCCCGGCGTCGTTGGCCCTCTTCACGCACTCAAGCCTCTTTATTGTGCACGCGTGGACAACCGTGTATTGAAAAGCAGGGAACTTGATGTCTCCTTTGCACATGTCGTAGCAATTCTTCTCGAGCTCCCGCGCCCGCAGCTTCGCGGCGTTGTTTTGGCGAGAAGCGCCCGGGACCAGTAAGACTTCTTCGATTTTCTTGCGCGCGTCCTCTCTGCATATCACGGGGGTTCTGTGAAAAGTTGTCGTCGACTTTATTGAGTGCGCGCAGTAGCGTTTGGCTTGTTCGATGGCTTCCGCACAAGAGGGAACCCCCCTTGTTGCCTCTATTGTTTTTCGAACACCGGGAAGATAAGCCGGGTCACCCCTTTTTATTATTTTAGCATAGCAGCTGACGAGCCGAGAGAAGGACTCTTCTTCCGGTGGGTATACAAATATAAGGGGTTCGTCCTTTCGGTTCTTTGCGGAGGGAGGGCAAGCCATGGTGAGACCTGCTGCTTTTACAATTCTGTTATGACGATATATTTTGAAAATTTAAATACAAAAAACAATACTAAAAAAGGAAAACAAAGTTGGCAAAACAAAATATATCGATATATTAGTATAACAGTTTTTTTTTTCATTTTGCGACCGTATATTACTGTACACTTTTCATATTTCAATTAACTATGGCGTTTATGATGCCTGGTTCCACCTTTGATTCCAGAGCCCTCAATACTGTGATACAGGAACAGGACAGGTGGAACCGGCACACGAAAGAGATAGTCGAGGAAAATATGATCTGCGAACACTCTGAAAAGGACGCCATGTCATTGGATACCCGAGATCGCCTTGTTTTTCGCTCGGAGATGCACGATATGATTAAGAAGGGGTTCAAAGAGGCAGATGGGAGTGTGGGAAAGGCAATTTCCACAAGCCACTCCAGTGTGTATCGCAGGGCTTTAAGGGACCTGGAAGTCAAAATGTTGGAGCTGAAAGAGCAAGAGAACAAAGACCTCATTATTGAAACCTGCATGGTGCATAACAAGCAGTATTTTGAGAATGTAAAGCTGAAACTCAGACTTGCGAGCGGGTCCGTCTTCAAAGAGCACTACCTTGGGACCGTAGACACGAGCACGCTTCGCCCCTTGATAACACCACAGCAGATGGAGTTTTTCAAAAAAGTTAAAGAACTGGGCTCTATCATAAACAAAGCGATATGCAACAGGAATCAGTCTCATTTGGCCAGCCCAAAGAACATCAACGAGGCTCTCAACAACCTTTTTACCAAGCACCTCATGAAAGAGCCCCCGGTAGGCGCACCCGTTATTCACCTCACATTGACACACGATATGGTGGTCGACTACACCGAGGTGGAACGCACAAACGCCCAAAGCATTGCCAACGGGGCTCACGTGAACCTTTCCTTTGAAATCAAGTCGGCCAAATATGCATTTGCCGAGTGCACTCTGGAGCACGTCCTTCCCTTTCCGGAAAACATCATGTCGTTTTTTGATGTGATTCAAGCGCTGGAGACCACACAAGACGCGGCTGGGCTCTGCAAAGCGTGCTACGACTTCACCATGTACTACAACTTTGACTCTTTTCACATTGACAGTGGGGTGATCCAGAACGCCATTATGAAAAACACCGACGACCCCGTTGAGGACGGGAGAGCAAGAGACAGGACGTGGTTCCAGATATTTAGAGACGCGGAACTTGAAAAAATTTCCGAAGACAGCAGGGTCAAGAGCTACCTGCACAAGTTTGAGGCGCTTGATAACTGTGCCAACGACCTTCCGGAACTAAAGGCGCACTACATCAGCAGCCCCAAGGTAGTGATGTTTCACATCAAGACTGGCCCCAGGGTCAATAAATACTGGTTTTGCGCGGACTCAGAATGGCCCGACTGCCTTTCCAAAGTCAAGTTGTATATTATGGAAGTGCTTGGCCAATATCGACACAAGACGAAGAACGTGATCGTTGCCGTTCCCGACCTTCCGGAGTTTTTATCACACGATAGCCTGAAAGGCAGCATGAACCCCGTGGATGTTGGCGTGCACGGCAGGCCCGTCAAGGGCGGCGAGTGCATCTTGAAAATTTTTGCAGATGCCAAGAAGGCCACTAAAATGATAGTTTGTTGAGACTCTCATATTTAAAGCCAATAATAAACTATTATAAATGGATCGAATTAAGCTGGTCATGCTGGGTGACCAGAGCACCGGCAAAACATCTCTTGTTATGCGATATGTGTACGATAATTTCCACAGAGACTATATGGGGACAATAGGGATTGATTTTTTGTCTATAAACCACAGGCAAAGCGGTAATACATACAAAATACAGATATGGGACACCGCCGGGCAGGAGAGATTCAGAAGCCTCATACCGTCATACGTGAGAGACTCGCGCGTTGCTTTGGTTGTGTTTGATGTGTGCAACGTAAAGAGCTTTGAGAACGTTCAGTGGTGGGTAGACATGATCAATCGCGAGAAGAACAGGGATAATCTTATTATTGGTATCATTGGGAACAAAATTGACAAGGAGGAACACCGCATGATTTCGACATCGGACGCCAGAGACCTTGCCAGAAACAACAACGTGTTTTACACTGAAACATCGGCAAAGACGGGACACAAGGTTAAGTCCGTATTTAATATGGCCGTCTCGGAGTTTGTAAACACTAAGTTCAGCAATATTGACGGACAAGCCGGGGGTGAAAGCGCCATGGTAGAAGTTTCGCTTGCCGAAGAAGGGCAGCAGGAAGAAAAACGTGCCGGGGGATGCTGCTTTAGCTGATTTTTTTATTTGTAAATTAACAGGGTAGGGAAAAACTTAAAAGTACATGGACTGAGTACTCTCCTGCGTTTCGTTTTTCATACTCTTCACCCTTGTATTCTTTTGTTTTACTTTGTATATGGAACCAATGGGGGCGTTAATGCTGGAATACCCATTTCCCAGCCAGTTCAGTGCTCTGAGACCATAGTGCGATACCCCCTCCGCTTCATCGATGTCTTTCTGTTCAATATCCTTGGCAGCATATGCGAGAAGTTCCCCAACAGTGTCGAGGAAAAGCATAACGCAAATGACAACGGAGAACCAGAATAGCATTCCGTAGCTGTTAACAGTGTCGACACCTCCCATTCCAAAAAGTTCGTTTTCATGTTCGCTGCGGGTTTCGTTGCATCTCGGGCCCTTCTGAACCATTGCCATAAAAGCTGCAAAAACAATAACATACACCACCAAGATTAGGCCTTTAAGCAGAATGGTAACAATGTGACCTGGAGGAACATAAGTTCGCATAAAGGGTCCCAAATTTCCAAGCATGGGGTGGCGGATAATCATGATCAGAGTAAGAAGGGCGAACACCGCAAGGACGGCGGCATTAGTTCCAAAAAACACGCGGAAGATATCACAGCACTGATCATCCTCGATGTTGCAGCCATCTTCGTCTGTGTTCTTGTCAAGGTCTCCGAGAAATCCAAGAGTGGCCTGCCTCCCGTCCTCCTGCTCGAAGAGAATTTTGTAGGGTGAAACGTATATGTCGGAATCGAGGCACGCCTTCTTTGTGGAATCACTTCCAGCCTGTATTTTAAGGCCTTGTACGTGGTATTCAAAGGAGTAGTTGCCGAGACAATCTTTAGGGTCGCAGTAGTGCAAGTCGGTCGACTTCCACCGAAAATAGTAAAAGCGGTCGCGGATTGCGTCGTTTGGCACATCATAGACAATCATTGCAAAAAAAGGAGATGAGCGCAAGGCGAAACATGAGGTGAATCCACCACATGACATGGGCGCCCGTGCCAAACTGCGCCTGTGGCGTAATTTTCTCATCGAGGTTAGTCTCTTTGACAACATCGACGTCGGCCATGGTACGCACTCGCTTTGCGTACCCAGAATATCAGTTGCGGGTTTACTTAAATAAAGTATAGCACCTATGTTTATACCTTCTAACTGCTGCCGACCAGCAGCAAATTCTAACCGCAAATCAGTTCTCCAAATTTGCACGACTGCGCAGCAGACGCCAGATCGTTAAGAGTGATCGTTTTGCGCCTCGAAACGTGAAGGGCACTCGATCTAGCCTTCAGAAGGCACAGATTTGCTTCTTTGGTGAGGTAATCAGCTAGGATCCGCACGCACTCGCTGGATATTTGAGCGATGTCGTGCTTGGCTGCAATTCTCCGCACGGCAGCCTTTGTAATGATAGAAGTCCCCCTATAGCTCTTTTTGCGGTGCTCCTTCCTTCGGGGGTCCTTGTCCTTGGTTTTGGAGACATTTAAAGGCTTGATGGGGGAGACTCCGTGGAGTTTGTTTTTCTTTGTCTTGGTTTTACTTTTCTTGAACTTGGCCCCCAGGTTCGACTGCTTCAACTTCTTTGTCGGGTCTTTTTGTGCCTGGGATTTTTTAGGACTTCCGTGGAGAATTGTCTGCTTCACAACATTGGGAGAAGATTCAGAAAAGGGCCTGCGGATGACGACGGACATGGCGGGTTCAATTTCCAAATTGTTTGTGTTGTTTATTTTATTTCTGGTGCTTTTATACATATTTGATTAATTCCAACCTGAACTTATGATTTTACAGGCAAAGCTACCAAACATCGTTATTTTATATACACCTTACAGATGGAGCCATCTAAGATTCTAAGATTCAATAGTAGAGCTTTGCCGTCGCTCGAAAAAATCTTCCTTGAACTGAAATCCAATTTCCTCAAATAGCCTGTCCCATTTGAAATTTTTGAGGCGCGGCTGTTTAAGCTGTTGATCGTCGTCGCCTTCAGCCTTTACACACAGCTGCTTTAAATGGAGCCAATAGAGTCTATTGTCTGTTTCTTCGGGATAATCCCGCTTTAGTTGCTTTACAAAGTGGTCAAAATCTCCATCTTTTGAAAGGATGATCAATTTGTCGGTGTTAGCCACGGAAGTTCCCCTTTTAAATGCATTGCAGTGCTTGAAGATGCTTTGGGTAGCTGTTTTGTTGTTAATATTCCAGTCGTAATATGGTATAGCCTGTTCGTTTTTCTTAACAGAGGATTCAGGAAAGCCTTCGAACTTGTCTTCACTTGAAAAGACCTCTTTATAAACGGTGGGTAACACCAGGCCCCACTGCTGTCGGGCCTGGTGTTTTGGCACAGTAACAGTTTTTGGTTCTCCAAATGACCATCCCTCCGGTTGCACTGTAATTTCAGGTGTAACAACATATGTGTCCCCCCCCGCCCTAATGTCGCAGTGTTGATTGATCATATGGGTAAGTGACACAACCTGGGTCACATATCCCTCCATCCAGTTGTCGGCTTCCTCGCTCAAAGTGGGAACTGCCACGTGGGTGCTGTAAAGAGTATCGGGCTGCGAACTTCTCTGTAGAAGGTACGGGACACAATTTCGTCCCTCGACTTTCTTCTTCTTTCCACTTCTATTCTGCACAACCTGTGCTTCGAAAAAAAAAATTTGCACGGAAACGTTGTCCCCGTACCTTTTTTTGTCCAAGAACTTTTCAAGTAACTCAAGCAAATAACACCAAATTATTTCGTGGCCGCGAAGGTCGCAACCTCCATACCTCCGATTCTTTGCTCTAACTCGCTCTTTTTGGAGCAAGCTATATTTTATGTGAGCTTGTTTTATTTTTTCCTTGGCATCTGGGCTTTGTTCTTTTACTTTGCCAAAATCATTGACTGGATTTTCTTTGTTTCTGCGGGAAGCATAATCGTATAAATTTTTTATTTCCGGGGTGAAAATCTTTTTTTCTTCTCTTGTCATTGCCGCAAACGCACAGCGATACTTGAACTGCTCAGAGCGCGACAACGTTTCAAAGTAACTCCTTTTGTCATCATCCGAGGTTACGTCCTCCAAATAGTCATTGGCCTTAACAATAAAGGGCATTACAGAAGTATCTTCCTTAAATGATGGGGCATCATCTTTGGCGTGATCCGTAATGTTGTCCAAATCTATAAGAATGGTGTATCGCGTGGGCTTAGCATTGGAGTCGCTCATTTTTAGGATTTAACTTTCTTCATACTGCGGAGATAAGGTTATAGTCTAGTAAGAGCAGTGGGTAGCAAATGGGGCCCGTAGTATTGTCGTGCGCCTTACTTCATTTAAATTTAATTAAATTGTGCGGCGGGATGGGCAAATCCTACAGTAAATCTACAGTCATGTAGCCGTACCCCCCCGGCAGTGGACGAGTAGAAGACAGCAGCACCCCCAGAAGGTTTGACCCGATGCCAGCCCCCCCCAAAATAAAATTAAGCTTTTGAAATCCGTCAAGCTCCCTGAAAATAATGGCCGAGCAGGACAGACTCATGACCTGCCACACAACAAACGAAATGGGGCCATGCGTGAGAATATCGTTGAAACGCAGTGATCTATTTTGGAAGTGTACGTCAAGCGCAATGTTCAAGGCCATAGCAGCAAATATTGCCCACAGGAAGCTGGGGGCGTGGACCGGGTCCATGAGAAGGAGGCTCGAGGGCGTCGAGAGAAGAACCTGGAGGGTAGCGCTTATAGATGCGCGTATGATGAAACATATTCTCTGGAAGCCGTTCTCGGGCTCAACGGTGCCGGCTTTAAGCCGGCACGCATACGTGAGTCCGAGTATCAGTCCCGCCAGCGAACCCCATATGATACCCGATATGGGCCGGGAAACGAGAACGGCGGCCTCGTTGACCGAAAGGGGTCGGGGGTTTGATAGCTCTATGGCCGTTATGCACATAGAGATCCCAGAAATAATAAAAAATACAGCCAACCAGTCCTTTTTGTAGCTCGTTTCCATCAAAATAACCGGCGACAGAACAAGATTGACCACGAGTCCAAACGTACTGATGATAATAAAAAGCCCCGGGCCAATCATGGACAAGCTCACAAACCCCATGATGCTCCCAAAAACGTGCAGGAGAAAACCAAACCTCCACAGGTTTGACTTTAGGTACGACGTCGAGTCTGGAATCTGGGGCAAATCCAATTCCTCTTCAGCATCGTCGTCTTGCTCCTCCCATATCCGGCTGCTGTCCATAGGACCCTTTTTGTCCTCGTTTAGTCCCTGGTTCTGCGCCTTTTTCTGCACGAGCATCCCGAGGCTCTGCAAAAGTGAGCCAAAAAATGCCAGTGCTATACCATATGGCTTCATACCGACAGCCAAAAAAACGCACTTTAGTAAACTTTAATGATATTTTATAATTATGAAATATAACTCTTGGTTATTTTTAGGGTTGTTACCCCATTTCCAATCCCAAGGGCACAAGGTGATTGGCATTATACCCCGCGTTTTCAATACCGCGAACGATAATCCCGGCCTGTTCTTCCTTCGGTAGGTTCAGGATTTGATCTGTAGCGGTGTAGATATCCAGTGCTCCGTTTTCGTATTGCGTTCCCATGTTCATGATGGTATCTAGGGCAATATCACTGTCCATAAGATCAAAGTCATCTGGAAGTTCGTCCGACTGTGCGGATATTGGCAAATGCTTATATCTAATGAGCTTTGCCGCAAAAGATCTTTGCTGAGCACTATTTTTCAGTGCCAGAGCGTCCATTTGCAGTTCAAAGGCCCCGTCTTTCTCGGAGGAGGCGTCCATAATGGACATCGCCACAGTATGCGCTTCATTGATGTCGGATTTACTCTTCGAGTTCAATGCTTGCCCGAGCACTTTCATGTGAACTCCAGCCTGCAACTCTCGTTTTTCTCGAAACAAGCGGCCAACACCATCCAGAAGAAGAGTGGGCGTGGACATGTCCCTTCAGTCTTGTGTACACCACTAAAACAGTAAAAGATAAATCATATATAAGCCCACATGTTTGAGAGAGAAAGATGGCAAGTCCGGTCATAACTTACACCACGCACCCAAATCTCAACGACCCTCCCGTTGAGTTTGTATGGTGGTGGAACCACGACACAAAGAAACACAGGGGAGGCAATGGTTTTGTCAATGCTTTAAAAACTGCGCCTAGGTCCGGCCGTTACCTCCTTGCAAACATATACGCGGAAGTCGACGGGGAAAAGCGGCTTCTGGGAACAGCCAACTTTCCCGTGAAAGATCTGCAAACAGGGAAAACGCTAGAGTCCGAGGTGGCCAGACACCACTCCAAAGATACGGCAATGACAATAAAAATCAGGAACTACCCCAGGCCCCCCTCCATAGGTCCCTCATCTGTGGCGGCTTCCATAGACGGTCTATTCTCTAAACCCCCGGACGCAACATATGGCTACGCGTCAATAGGGGCGCACAATCTCTTCTGGGAAAATCCGTACGCTGAATTTTCAAAGGTGTATCCCGAGATGGCATCCATGACTCCGCCAGTCTCCTACACGCACCCGGACCTGCGTTACTTCCGCATGCCGGAGTGGTGGTGGGGTAGTGGGTATGTTATCCCCGGATGGCGATTTCCCAGTTTCGAGCCCCTCACCAGAATGAAAACGGAAACAATGGAAGAATGCCTCAAAATGGCGAAGGACAAGGCCAACATACAAACACCCGTGGGCCAAATGACAACTTACGAGCTGAGTGTCGTTTTGGGTTTTTACCTGACAGCCTATGCCCACTGTGTTCCGTATTCCCTAGAAATGGATGTGCTGCAAAAGGGCCTCCCAAACGAGTACTTCAGCGCGGCCAGACTCCGCGAAATGGGAGATTGCGAAGACACGTCCTATGAGGTCATGTGCATGTTCAGAGAACTCGTCAGAGAAAAATTTGACTCCAAAGCCGAGCTTGGTATTTTGCAAAGGTTTGCCATGGGCTACACCTGTTTCATGACCCTTGGGTCCGCGACTGCCGCCAGTGCCGGTACCGCAAGCGGAGGCAGCCAAGGCAAAATCATGGCTCACATGTACACACTTCTCATTCCCAACGAGTACCTCAACAGCATCAAGTACAATACAGGGGGTAGGGCCCGGCCCTCCGGGCTTGAGGTTTTGCTTGTTGAAGGAACAGGGTGCGTCCACCCCTTGCAGAAGCCGGGATCCGCGTTTCCCTCGCACTACATGTCTCCCAAGGGCAAGTCCTTCATGGATGCCGCCCTTAAAGAAAGAAAGCTGAAGGCCCTCCGCCGGTTCATCTATTCGCCTCCAACCTCTGAGAACAACGGTGTAACTGCCGAGTTCTACCTCTCCGTTGTATCCGTTATTTCCCACAATCCCGCCGATGGCATGTTTGTTCTCAGCAACAAAAAGGGAGACATTGGAGCTCGCCTTGTTGATATACTAAACCAGAACATTGAAAATGTTAAAATGTGCTGTATCCCAGGAACTTCAAGCAAACACCCCAAATATGTAAAGGACAACAATAGATCTGCTCTTATGCTCGGATTTCACGAGCCCACCTTTGCTATACACAGCTCCCAAAAGACGCTCCCCACTAGCCAACTCATCAGATTAGTGCAGACACTACCAAGGATGAGTGGCCAAAATCACGATGTTCAGTTTTATTTGCCTGTTTTGCAGGTAAATACGGCCGAGGAAATGCGGGCCATTAAATATCTGAGGTCCTCCCTTCACAAGTTTAAAGGTTCCCAGGTAGTAGAGCACAACCTCGGCAACAGCGGGGCATATCTTATTCGTTTATGGTTCAAATAATAAACACAGTTTACCATTTATTGTACCATACTCTACTCTACTAAACGTCTCATTCAGCTGTGGGAAAATATAACTCATAGTACTATAGTATTTAAAGGCAAAAGAAAGAGAGTGGTATGGAACGCTTTGCAAGTTTGGAGATAGAGCAGAGGCGAATGAATTCTCTTGTGAGAGAGAACGAACGGCTCAGAATTCAAGTTGAGCAGTTAAAGTACAAAATCAAACAGCACGGCGTTGAGGGTATGAAAGCACTAGAAGAAATAGGGATACTTCTTGGTAGTGCGGAAATGATTGAAACTAGTACTAGTACTGCTACAACCAAAAAAACCGCGTAGACCGTATTATATCGATATATTTTCTTTACTTTGACTTGGCGCTGTTTTGGTTTCATACCCAAGCGTCATTATTGATCATGGGAAATCAGGTTTCCCCCGAAAACGTCCCCGACGACGTGATACACTACATTATGCGACAGGGGCTCACTAAAAAACCCCAGTGGACTGCCATGGATCTGGTAGTTGCTGCTTCCATCAACAAGAAAGTCCGGAGGTGTATCTTTAACTACACTGGGAAGATCAATGTTACAGCTCCTCTCTATCAGATAATAAAGATAGACCCGTTTGTGGCTCACAACAACTTTGTCCGGCAGGCCCCGTTTGACAGAGATGCACAGTATCACCCCTCCCTCTTTACCTATGGACTTGTCGAGTTTGGAAATCAGTTCAACAAGCAGGACGCAGTTAAGTTTACGGTCAGGGTGGTGGTCAATGCAAGCACTCCGATGGGAGCGATGGAATACCTTCCCCGTACGCATCCGCTGAAAATAAACGAGCGGGATCTCATGGTTGATTTTGAAATTCCGGAGTACGACCACTTTGCGTACGACATTCAGGCAAAGCGGTGGGAGGATCTATACTGGAGCCCGCGATCTCTTCAGTCCGAGCGGTTTGTCACTTACCTCAACAACAACAAACCGGACTGCCAAATTTCGTCCGTGATTCATGGGTGCAACAACATCCCCTTCACGATCAACGGGGATCTGGAGCTTCTAGATATTGTGACAAAGGGGGACCACTGGACCACTGGCGTCTCGGAGATAGAGGATCGCCTCGCGCAGTTCCTCGAACTTCCGTGGATATTTGGAACCCCCAGTCTCCTCCCCGCCCCGGGATCTGAGTTTTCTCGAAAGTCCTACATGCGCCATAAGACTGCCATTCTCTACGACGGGATGCTGTTCCCCACCATGAAGCTTTCGGGGCTTGGAAAGTTTTGCTGGGAGTTGTTTTGGGCGACCGCCAACGTCCGTATTGTCCGCTTTTACATTTTGGGCGTCAACATCCAAGAGAAAGACGACAGTCCGTGCATCGGGGGGTGCTACGAGATTACCTCTGGAAAGTACAAAATGGGGATCGACGTCTTTAGTCGAATGAAAATGCACGAAATGGCCGAGAAGCTGCGGGGGTGTCTTCTTAAAAAAGACGGCGCAGAAGCACTCGAGAGAATTGAATTTATTGCGCCCAATACTAAAAACGAGAGGGAGGAAAAGTTCAAGTACTTCCAGGACCTTCGCTACGAGTCGGAGAAACACCACTCCGTGGCCAAGGAGGTTTTGGAGCCAGCCAACACCTTTCACACCTTGATTGAGTGGGAAAGGTGGGAAGATAAAGTTTTTTCCAAACTTGAGGAGCTGTCGACGCCCGAGCACCGCATAGAGGTTGTAAGGCCTGTTAGCTTGAATTCACACATACCAGGCTTAAGCTATTGATTAAGAAAAAGTAAAGCTCCTAACAACAAGAGTCCTACAATGGCGAAGACAAGCACTACAATAAACAGGGTGTATTGCGGACTGTGTGTGCGATTTGTATGCATGTCCGTTGTCTTCTTTATGTAGGTGTGGACGTTCATATCGTTCGTCCTTTTGGAGCACGTCTCGGAGCGTAAAAGACAGTGAGAGCTTTTTCCAATATGGTATTCAACAGTTACGCACTCTTGGGACGAGGCGCATTTCCCAAGGCACTCGACCAGTGACTCCGACGACCCCATTCGCGCCTCGAGGTCATCCCATCCACACGAGCTGCGTTCTTCCACCCTAAATTTTTTTATGTCCGGTAGCATCTGGCACACAGCGCCGCTCGGTCCGTTAGTAGCGTATAAATTTGCCGAGTCGCATTCGTATCGCAGCGGGGTGGGGCACTTGGCGACGCGACAGGATTCCTGAGTAGGGTATACCCAGAGACCGGTGCCCTCGCTAATGACCTCGCCACTCTCCCCCATCTTCATCGTATCGCAGCACTTTGCAAATTCAAGGACCGAGGATAAGGGGTTGAAAGCACCCGAGCATTTTTTTAGCGGGGCGGGTGGAAAATGAAAAGTCTTCGGGCACCCGGCAGCTTCGGAGGCTGCTGCCCTCAGGCGGGGAGGCGGAAACTCTTGTTTTGGGGAGCACTGTGCCTCCCGTTGCCCCCCCAGGACCGCAAACTGCTCTCCTCGGTGTACTTTCCAATCCGTAATCAGGGAAAGGTCTGACGGGATTCCACCTAGTTTGCCGTTGCAGCACAAAAGGCGCCTGTTGGGGTGGCCATACACAGGGGCAACGTGGCCGTTGGGGACGGCTCTTCCCGGGAGCCACCACGGCTGTCTCGACTCGCTGCAATCCAAAGAAGAGAAGGGAACCAGAAGTGGTAGAAGCAGGGTGACCATACTCAGCGGCGGCCGGCGTTCGTGCTTATAAAGTGACTGTGCGCGAGGGGAATATACAGGGTGGCGTGCTATGCAGACACACAACACGTGTGTCCCCGACGCCGATCAGGCCCTCGGCGACTTCGACCTCATCTCCAAACTTCTCATAGCCATTCAGGTGTCTGTGGGACTTTTCGGAATACTTACCATTTACCAGCTGCGTTCTAGCCATAAAAATCTCGAAGAAGCCATCAAGTCAAGCGGATAAGGGACCAGGGAAATTATTGGGGTTTCTATAATTCGGTATTATGTATCTGTATTTGTACTCTCTAAATTAAAATCGGTATTTCCGAAGTGGGGCACTGAGTAGGTTCGTTCGACCTCATTTTCGTCCTCGTTTTCGTCGCTGTCGCTTCCAAGAAGAACTTCGCTGTCATTATTGTTGTGTTCTTCATCGTATACATAGGTGGAGTTTGGAACAACACTGTTAGAGCCTATGGCAACATCATATGAGTGCGTCTCTCCAACGCTGTCGTTACCGCCGCGTGCTTCCTCCAAGAGGCCGTTGACCTGGTCATACATTGGCTCGGCCCCGTCTTCGTCTTCCTCTCCATTGATCGCCTCGTAGTAAACGGGAGAGGAAGAAATGCTTTTCATCTTTAGGGACCTGGGCACCAAATATCCATTTTCGTCGGTGGATTTTGATGTATCCCCTTTGGTTTTCTCGTCTTTTTGGATATTCTCGTCGAGGTGCGGTGGCTTAAAAAAATTAAACGACTGCGCAGCAACTTCGTTGTCTGAAGCGTTATCGCTGTTTCCCGAATCCATTTTCTTTCTCCACGTTATAATCCCAAGCACAAGAACAGTAACAACTGTTGGTATAACAATGTACATAGTGCTTGTGGCTCTATGGCCGGAGCCGGAACCGGAGCCGGAAGAACTTTCGGACGAATCGGCCTCCTCGCCTGATGGCAAATGCACCTGGACCGCGCAGACAATAAAATCCTTCTGCGTGTGATAAGCGCTCATATCGCAGGGCGTTGAGGCCCAAACTCCCGCGCTGTTCATTGTGGCGCAGAGGTCGACGGACGGAATGCCAGGCGGAACCGCGCCCCCGGCCCAGTTTGAGTATTCGTGTTCGCCTTCAACGGTAAGCCCGGGCAGATAGGGCCAGTCCCACCCCCTGTTGTCTAAATTTCTTGCTGCAAGAGGAATGCGCGCCTTGGTCCCGACGGATCCTCCGCCCAGAACACACTTGTTGTCCTCCTGCGATGTAATAACGGGAAGAGACCCATTAATAAGCGAGCACACCTCCCTTGCGCATTCTATGCAGCTGACTTCGGACGTGCCAGCCGTGTACAGAACCACGCCCCCTCCAGGGACCTCCTGCTGTTGGACCTCGGCTTCGGTGATAACTCTGACATGAGTAAGGTTGGCTTTTGGGCAGAGCAGAGGCTGCACGCAGAGCGTGCGAGATTTGTTTTGGTTTGGCGGGTAGGGATATGATTTAAGGCACGAGGACTCGAGCTCGACGTAACCGTAGCACAGGGACGCGGACAGGAGCAACCGGACGGCACTTGACATTGTGTCAGTGGGTGCGTTCGCCCTTTCCAGCTCCTTACACCACTCCAGACTCAAAGTATATAGACAGCTGTTGGTAGGAGCGAGAATTCTCTTAAAAAATAATGGGATGTATATGGTTACTTGTAGTTTGAGCGATGCAGCAAATATAAGTGCTTGCACCATGCACCAATAAACCATGGAGCCTTCCGTCGCAAGGGCGCTGTCTCTCATGAGCCTCCGCCTAGGGAAATTGGAAACCCTGATCGACAAGGTGGATTTTCAAGCGGCCAACGAATTTGATGAACTTCCCAACCGTTACGCGGACATGTTTGCGGATATCAAAATCGACGAGGCCGTCATCAAAGGGTCCCCTCTGCTTATTAATCTTTACAAGACAGGCTCTCTCAGACTGACGGCGCAGTGCGTCGGGACCTGGCCCCAAGAAAGCTCCGCGTCCAATGCACTGTGCCTGTTTGGAGGCTGTGAATTTGGGACGGGTGTAGCCTGCGAGGAGATTCGTCAGTGTATCATACCCGAGCTCATAGATCGCCAGGTGCCCTTTTCGGTCACACAGGTCGACGCCGGAGAAGAGGAGCCATTTAAAAAAATTTCGTCGTTGCTGCAAATTTCTCCAAGCCATCTGCTCATAGACTCGCCCGGGGGCTGGAATTTTGTCAACAGAATTGCTGCGGCCTATCTTCTCGGGAGAGGCTGTGGCATGGTCTACCGGATTGTGAGGCCCTCTTCGCAAAACAACGATGAAGTACACAATATATACGGGTCAGACGGGGCATTCACCAATTCTCACAGAGTGACCGAGTGCGACCGTCTACTTTTAAATATGAGCCGCGAAGGCAGGAACGGGGTAGTAGATCCCCTTGAGTTCAGGTCATTCTCAGAAATAGAGGCCGGGCAGAAGTCGTTTCTTGGGGATGTGCTTAAAACAATGCCCGATGTTTTGCAGAATCACAACGTCCAATCCGTGGCCTCGCGCCGCGGGCACTGGAACGAAGTTCTTGATGGCGAACCCATTGTCACAGACATGGGGCTTCTGGTTGCATGCAGCTACGTGGCCGGCATGCTCTCGCCCCGCGCGCGTGGGTTGTACAACCCAGTTCCCCGCGATGTCATAGGTCGGGCCGACGACTGGTGCGGGCGAATCAAAACGCTGCTTCTCCTGGGACAGGTCTTGGCCCCGGGCACCAACCCAGCGCGCGTGAGCCCCGACAATAATGCGCGCGTGGCCCTTGATTTTTTCTGTAAAATTCTAGGGGCAGAAAACTAGCCAGAATGTTTTAACAAATACATAATCCATAAGATCTAATAAACTACTTTGAATCAAGGATGGCGTGTCTTGTTTCTTTAAATATGGCCTTCCCAATCTGGTACACTAAAACTAGCACCACGAGCCATAGAGCTATAGTTATGGGGTGAACCCCTTTGCTGTAGCATTCCCTTCTCCAAAAAACCATGAGGCAGGTATCGGTGACTTCCTCGTAAATTGGTACGCAGCCCTGGTGTCCCGGGAGGGGCATGTAAAAGTCCTCACACGTCTTGCAGCCTTCTCGACTGCCGACTTCGTCCTGATACTCCTGCCCCCCGCACCTCTGGCACTGGGGCGGGTAGTCTATCTTTGCCACGTCGTAAGACCCCGGGGCACACGCACACTGGTACTGGCCTACTTTGAGCCCTCGCTGGTTTGACGGACACAACTTACAATCCGGGGAACCAAACTCGTCCTGGTAAGTTCCCGCGGGGCACTGTTCGCACACCTTTGCATCTTCGCCAACACTATACGGGTGAAACGTTCCGGGATAACACTTCAAACATGTCGTCAGCCCGTTGTAAGGGGCGTGTGTATTATTGTTATTTCTGCAAAAGGTGGGAGGACTTCCCTGCGACGCAGTCACCGATCTTTGGTTGACCTTATTGACGGAGCAGGAAATACTGCCCTCGTTGTAAGAATACGCCCCAAGAGAACACACCTTACAAATTGTTGCGCCCTCTTCATTTCCGTAGGTGCCAAGGGGGCATGGGGTGCAGGAACCAAAGCTGACGTCCCCCGAAAACGTGTAGGTTCCTTCGGGGCACGATTCGCACGCTGATTGCCCCGTCTCCTCCTGAAACTTTCCAGGGGTGCACCCGATGCAGTCCGTCGATTTTTTTTGGTCGGTATAAGTGCCCGCCGCACATTCCTTGCACTGGGAATTACCTGGATTGTCTTGGTACTTCCCCCTTTCACACTCGGTACAAATTGCGGCCTTGGCTCCTGAGTACGTTCCAACGATACACGTAAGGCAGCTCAGTTGGGCCCCCTGTTTCTGGTATGTCCCCCCCGTGCACTCTTTGCAGGCAGATTGTCTGCTTTGGTCCTGATATTCTCCCGGTGAGCACACCGTACAGCTCGACGCCCCCTTATCTGCCGAATAGGATCCCCCTTGACATTTCTCGCAGACCGTCTGTCCCTGGTCCTGCTGGTAGTCTCCCGCATTGCACTCAATGCAATTGGTGGCCTTCGCCTGGTTTTGGTACGTGCCCTGTGTACATGCTTTGCACAAACTTTGTCCCTCGCTGCTTGCGTAGGTTCCCGCTGTGCACGCCAAGCACTTATCCTGCCCTTTCCTGTCTTGGTACGTCCCGCTGCTGCACGCCAGACACTCTGTTTTTCCACTGTCAGTTGTAAGAGGAAAGGCAAGACCACCTAGAGCATTTGGGTCTGTTGCTGTTCCAACTGAGCAGTCAGTGCATTGGCTCTGCCCACTCGTATTTGTGTAACTGCCAGGTGAGCAAAGTAGGCAGGAGGTTTGTGCTCCTTCATTTTGGAAGGTACCCGCCGTGCAGCTAATACAAGTTAATTCATTAGTAGTATTTGTGTACCGCCCAGCAGCACACTCATTGCAGTTTGTACCGTTGCCACTCTGTCCACTTGATCCCTTTTGACAAACACATTTAGTGCGATTGTCGTTTGCAATGGATCTAGTTGGCGAATCAAAACAGGATTTGCAGGGTAAGTCCGAGTTCTCATACTTGTCGTTATATTTCCCGCTGCTACATATCTGGCACTGAACTGTCTCATTGACTGCTTTACCGTACCCAGGTTTACACCGGCATCCCACAGAATATCCGCTCTCCACAACGAGAAGACTTCCCACGCCGGAACAGCGGAGGCACCCACGGCTTATGTTGTCTGTGGTATATGTACCGGTGGTGCAATTCTCACAGAGCTCCGTAGCCGGGTTGAAAAATTGACCGCGCAGGCAATAATCGGAGGTGCACGAGACTCCCCACCCCTTGCTATTATTATGGACCTGATAAGAAGCTCCTGTGACATTGCTAGTCCCGTTACATATTCTGCACTCACTGTTGCCCGTGCTATTGGAATACTGAAAGAGACTGGCGTTGCAGGGCACAACGCCCGTGTGATCGGCCTTGGCATACGTCCCCTCGGGTGCAGACGTGCAGATGTACTCCGTGTCCGCGTTTGAGTAGCCACCAATTGGGCACGGCACACACGTTTCGTTCAATTTGTCAAACATGATGTCTATGGCCTGGTCTATCACCGGCTTTGCGTCGTTGTAACACTTACCAACCCAAAAATAATACGTCTGTCCGTTTGATGTGTTTGTGTAGGTAAAGACTTTATCGGGAGGGATTACAAATTGCAGAGTTAAATACAGCCACGGTCTGTACATCACAGGACAATACATCGAGAGGGAAATGGCATTGTTGATTTGAAAATTCTGGCATCCTCGGTCGGCCTCCTTCGCTTTGTTGAGGAGTTCTTCTTTTAAAGCCTCATTTTGATCTTCGGTTCGAAACCCGATGTCGTCAAGAACATATTCCACGTTCTGCTCTTGTATGACCGACCACGGAAGACATTCCAGCTTTGTGTCGGGTGTGGGATTGCTGCCGCTAAGTGTATTTGGTATCTTTGGCGGGATCATATAAGCATCGAGCTGACGAACCCCGTTTCCATACGCGAGAACTCCCCCCTTTCCAAAAACATTGCAGGGTTTCACATTCGAGTCGTATCCATAGCCACTAGAGCAGATTCCGCGGTCTTTTGCTTCTTTAAGTATGGCAGCGTCAACCCCGAAATTGTCGTTTTTATTAGTTCCACTATAACAAAAAACTGATTCCGGGGGGGGAATGAAAGTATAAAGTAGCCCGATTGCATTATTAAATGTTGGAATAACTTGGTTTTTTTTCGAGTAAAAGTATACCCCTGAAAATGCATTTCCCGCGCCGTAAATGTCATCTGGGGAAATTTCCGTACACACGGTCATAGTGGTGGGCCGAGCTGGACAGTTTTTTTGGTCCGGCGACAAATTTGACACATAAGTGGGAGATGCATCAAAAAAAGTTATAATCGCGTTTGATACGAGTGGAATTTGGTATGTTTTCTGAAACATTCCATCTAAGCTATCACTAGCAGTAGGCGGCAAAACTAAGCCTTGTTTACCGACCGGTCCGCCGTAAAAATAGCCACCAGTTACTGTTTGTTCAATTGTCCCCGAAACAATTGTTTTAAACCCTGACGTAGGGGTGTACCTCAGAAAGGGACTCCAGCCATCTTTAAATCTTAGTGTGGTTCTTCCGTAAAAAGTGTTAGAAATTAGCTCGTCTTTGAATTGATCAATATCAAGTTTATAAAACCCATTGCTGGGGGCTGTTTCGAGCTTAACGACTGAAGTGGAATTCGCGCTTTTGTAAGACAACAAAATTTTTTCATAGGCAAGCGTAGCTGTACTGTTGTAATCAAAGATTGCGCCTTCGTAAATCTGCGACTTAACTGCCACAAGAGCCACGAGGGGCCACCACATAGTTTAATTGGCCGGTCTACACCTTACAATATTTCACAATTTATACCCTAAACCACAACAAGCTACCGCACCCACAACACACCAGCACCCCTGCCTCTATTCGCTGCGCTGCAATCCCGGTGTTACGCCTGTACATCTTCACAGTCTCGCGCGCCTGGAGCCGGTGCCGCTCGTAGAGCGAGTTTGGTTGCTTAGACCGCCTCATCGTAGGGTTCTTGATGCTGGCCCTCTTGTACATGCGCTTGACGTTCTCAACGGGGTGGCCGCAGTATTTGATTTCGACTATCCACACCTGCCTGCTCCGCGACGACACGCCCATAAGGTCTATTGCCGTCGCCAGGCCCTTCTTGAGGTCGTGGACCACCACCTGCGACTTGAGCTGCCCTATCTTTGCCCGCGCCATGGTGTCCACGATCTTCCGGGCGTAACTCAGAGCCCACCTGGGCAAATTCTCAAGTGCCCGTCGGTCCTTGTCAACAATGGCCGTGACGGCCTCGTCGAGTGCCTTTCCAGCGTCAAGCCCGGAGTGCCTGCTGCGCCTGCCAAACCCCCGAGGCGGGACGTAGGGCGGGCACAGCCGTTCCGACAGCACGCGCCACATCCCCCTAAGCCGCTTGTTGCTCCCGCGGGCCACATAGCACTGGCGCTTGGGACAGTAAAAGGCCATTTATGTCTTAAAAATACATTAAAAAGAATAGTTATATTTGAAGCAAAAGAAAAGCCCCGTGCGAGACTCGAACGCGCGGCCCTCCGCTTAAAAGGCGGATGCTCTACAGTTGAACCACCCATCCGTGAGTTTACCAGCTGAGCTAACGGGGCTATTTTTAATTTCATAATTAAACTATAACTGCGTTTTGGGGTATTTATTGGGTATTTAGTTTAGTATTCATACTCGGTGAGTTGATATTCAGTAGGACGTTTCTCTTTGTTTTCTCAAACATATCCTTTGAAGTGCTAATCATATCCTTTGACACGGTCGTCCATAATGTGTTGTTGATGATGCGTCCTAAGTGTGCCCACGAATTAAATTTTACAATGTGGGGCCACTGGTAAAAGTCGGCGTAGCGCACCCAATAAAGAAAGGCATCCTTGTCCCGGTCGTTGTTGGGATCAGGTATACCCATTTTGACCCCCGGGATCACCGAGCCCGTGGGACGCTTGCCCGTGCGAATCCGGTCCCATGTCCTCTCTATTACTAAGTCGTATTTATTGTGAAGTTTCCATAAAAAAATTGGCGCAGGGACCAGTATAGGAATTCCCATGCTGTACTGCTCAAATAAGCTCATGGTGCTTGTTTGGTAAGGCAGGTAAACAATGGCTGTATTTTCGCAGAGCTGCTTGTATGTGTAGCGGGGGTACTTGGTCCGAAGAGAGACAAACCGGGGCGATACATTCCGCATATGTGTCCAAATCCCATTTTTTTTGGGAGAGTGCATCTCGGCTACAAGAATCTGATCTGATGATGGACTGTAAGATTCTTCCATTTGAACTACAGAAGGCCACACTACCGGTTTTATCCCTGTAAAGTACTCGATGTATTTGGCGTCGTAAAGGTTGTTGGCGGCCACAACGTTTTTGGGATTGGCCGCAATGCGCTTGAGATTTTCATTCCAGGCCAGCCACTCCGTTTTTGAGTGCCGCCCCATCTCGTAGCGCGTGGTGGCAATCACGAAGAGGCGCTTGTTGAGCGGCATAAAAAGCTCGCACATGGCCGACGGGTGAAAGCACATGACAATGTCGACGGTTGCAAACTCCGGGTCGTTTCTGTAGGCGTTGGCAAAGGCGCGCCTCACTTCCGGCGGCGGCGAGATGCCATTCTGTTGAGTTAGCACCTTAAGGTCGGTAGCACATGTCTTGGTTAGATGGCAGTGGCCGCTCAGGCTCTTGTCGATGAAGTGCGCTGAATTTTGGAGAAGGTTTTTGATGTTGGCGATCGTGCCAATGTGGAAGTCATTTGACCAGACAACGGCCCTTTTTTGCCACAAGAGACCGTCGCGTTTCTGGTAGGAGCGCCAGACGTCACCTTTGTTGTGGTGTACGACGACATTGTCGTGTAGGCAGTACATGGCATCCGTCGGATTACGAAGCATGGTCGATGGTGCTGCCCGGCATTTCGACAACGGCGTGTGGTAAAACCGTGTAAACTCGTTGGCAGGCAGCAACGTCGCAACAATGGGGTCGTCTCCGCGCCCTGCTGGTCGTATACTATGCGACAGACCGTGGTCCCCCTCGGTCCACTCGCTGAAAAGAACGTTCAGGGTGCGTTGGTCGTCTTGATCTTGGCGGAATTGTGCTTTCCAGGCATCCAACAGCCCCAGAGCCCGTTGTCGATACAATGCAAACCCACAATTCATGGTGTGCCACTCCTTGCCACGCATAGCGACTACGTCGCCAGGTACACGATTCAATATTGGAAGAGGCGAGCGCAACCAAATCGCGTCCATATCGCTCACCAACACGTCGTTTCCCGAACGAAGGTACAACGCAATGAGATCCGTACGTCGCTCCCACAATTCATTTGGTGTGCGCACGTTCCAATTGGTATTGTCAACACAGCGCAAGCCACGTCGCACGACGTGGTCCATGCTCGGAGTGTCCATACAATGCACCGTCACATGTGGTTTCAAATCGTTGGGAACCCACAGCCACCAGTTGTCAAAGAGTTGGAACGCGTTCAGCCCCTGATTTCCTCTGACAAAGGAGTGATGGCCCTGCTTAAGCCCTTCGATCGTTGTAATTGGAGCTTGCCCTTGCTTAAGAACCACCAGAATCTGGATAGGTGCGTCCTGTGGGGTGCGCCGAAGCGTCGCGTGAACGTTGGACCAGACGGTGGGGCCGCGCTTTCTTGGCTTCTGCCAACTCGGCTTCCCAACGTCCACCATGGGCGCACGGATCTGTCGTGCAGCTCTAAATTCGTCGGTGGCCTCTTTGGCGAGTTTCGTGACCGCAGATTTGGGTGGATTCCAATGGTAGTCGTCGATAATGACCCACCCGTTTGGACTGACATTGTCATAGAGCGATTCCAACACAACTTTGGTTGAAGAGTACAAATCGCCGTCCAGGCGAAGGATTGCTATCGCGTCGGCGCGATGCTTTGGCACGGTGTCTTCGAAGTAGCCTTTTATGAGGTGAAAGCGGCTTGGTAAGTTCGGACGCCGTATCAGGTCGGCGAGACGTCGGATCGCCTGCCAAAGGTCTTTCTCATTGGCCTTGTAAAACCCGTTTGAATTACCACGATTCAAGTACCGGTCCAAGGTGGTGTCTCCACTTTTAGGGAAGCCTTCGAAGGAATCAAACAAGTAGTAGTGGCGTGGGCTGTCCAAAAGTTCAAAGACGCCCGCCATAAAGAGCATTGTGCCGCCTCGCCAAGAACCCGTCTCGTACACATCGCCCGCGGTGGCATCGGCGACGACCGTTTCAACCAATGAAGCCAATTTGCGTAATTCGGTGGCCGATTGCATGGTGAGGCCGGTGTATTTATGGTCTTTGTGCGGCACGTCGCCACCAACAAAATGGATGAGATCATCCAATCTCTCCGGTGCGGCCACCCGACCATCTCCAGCCGCTATGCGCTTAGCCTGCGCCACCCTCTCCGCTGTCATGACGGGGTGTTGCAAATCACCGGGGCACATGCCGCCAAACAACCCGGCAAAGTGAACAAAGGCACTGTCAGCGTTCGCGTCGCCCTGAATCCCCGACGGTGGCGTGCACCGGTCGACGACGTCGTCCCACTGTGGAAAGGCGTTCCATCGACGACGATCAACGTACGTCACATGTGCAGTCAACTCCGACTTTGAAAGTGATGCCAACACCGTATTGACACTGTTTTGGTCATGCACTCCATTGCCAGCATCGTTGTCTTTCCACACATTGTCGAAAAAGCGTCGTGACCACTCCGAATTCCGAATGAACATCACGCCCGTGTTGACTTTGGTTTTCGAAGCCCCCAATGATCGGCCAAAATCCAGAGTGACGAGTAAATCCGCTGTTTGCGGCGGCAACGCCGCT
>MDTB01036305.1_pt1 | contig 26940 bp, 19 predicted proteins | sample 811161 | NCBI WGS metagenome assembly MDTB01 (sample SAMN05326650, study PRJNA326480) | marine metagenome | isolation source: seawater | place: Mediterranean Sea | collected 2009 | reverse complement strand
CGATCGTTTGGTTGCTATTGCTAGCATGGATCATGTGGCAGCTGCTCGGGATGACTGGCTTAGGCCTGTGGTTACCGGTCGGGCAGTGTTTGCTGGCCAAAAGTGGGTGGTTGTCTGTACGCCTATTTGTGATGCCACCAAACCGAACCGTCTCGGTGCTGCCAACTGACTCACCGGCAGATATCCCATTAGGCTATGCCGTTGCTGTACAACACAAGCTCCCCATAACTGGCGCTTGCACAGATGCGCCTGGCGGCGCGACCGGTGTGGCTATCGCCGCAGAGGTAACATCGATCGATATGCTGACGCTACAAAATACAGCGCAAAGCATTCTAACGACGTCATCCCCGGATTCTGGTCAAAGTCTGAGCCCGCGTTTGCGCGCTCGAACAGCAGACGGCATTGCAGAGCCTGAAAACGCTGAAAAGATAAAAGCCTGGCAGGTGAGCTGGGCAATTTGTTGGTGGTCGCAGTATCAGGTGCCGCAATGGCTCTTCGCGGACGAAGTAAGCGGTGAACTCTATGCTTTAGCGCGGCTGAGACTGCGGTTAGCCGTAGGCTGACGCGAAGAGGTAAAGCTCGTAACGCACGCAAAGCGGCGCTCTGCAATCAAGTGTGGTTTAGTTCATACAGTTCCAACTTAACAGCCACCGCGCTATTACCTGGCACCGCCTGTTGCCGGCGCCGTCTTTTGGTTACGCGGCACCTTTTCGCGGTCTCGTTTTGCCCTATTTCAGTTGGCAATTCTTCGATTCTCGGACCGGCTCCGGCAACAAATCTATGCGGAGAGGCGGCATGATCAATGTTTGATCGTTTGGCACGGGTACCTAATGGGTTCTAGGTCAAGAGAGCGAGAACCCGTTACGTTGGGTTTTCGGTAGTCCGATCATCACCCGGTCATCCAGGCTGCCCGGGAATAGAATGGTATCGGCTGCGCGCTGATCTGACTCGGGGTAGTCTAGGTTAAAATGCAGGCCTCGGCTTTCCTGGCGTTTCATAGCCGATTGGACGATCAGGTCTGCGACATGGAGCAAATTGCGAAGCTCGATCAAATCGTTAGTCACCCGGTAGTTAGTGTAATACTCGTTAATCTCCTGACGCAGCAGGTTAATCCGATGTTGCGCCCGCTGCAGGCGTTTGTTGGTACGCACAATGCCAACAAAATCCCACATAAATCGGCGCAGTTCTTCCCAGTTGTGGGCGATTAACACGCTTTCATCTGAGTCAGTTACCTGGGATTCGTCCCAACGTGGGATATAAGGGACGTCAAAGGGTCGATCTAACTGGCTGATGATTTTGTCTGCTGCTTTTTTTGCATACGCAAAACATTCGAGTAGAGAGTTACTCGCCAGACGGTTAGCACCATGCAAGCCGGTACAGGACACTTCGCCTATAGCGTATAAATTGGCCAAATCCGTTCGGCCCTCTTCATCAACCACGACGCCGCCACAAGTGTAGTGAGCAGCGGGCACAACCGGGATGGGCACCTTAGTAATATCGATACCCAGTTCTTGGCAACGCTCTGCGATGTTTGGGAAATGGCTATAGATAAAATCTCTAGAACGATGACTGATGTCCAAATACACACATTCGGCGCCGGTGCGCTTCATTTCGTGATCGATGGCGCGCGCGACAATATCTCGAGGTGCCAGGTCGCCGCGCTGGTCAAAGCGCTGCATAAACCGGTCGCCGTTGCTAAGGCGCAAGAATCCGCCTTCGCCGCGGACAGCTTCGGAGATAAGGAAAGAACCAGCATGTGGATGATAAAGACAGGTTGGGTGAAACTGATTGAACTCCATGTTGGCGACGCGACAGCCCGCGCGCCAGGCCATAGCAATGCCGTCTCCGGTGGAGCTATCCGGATTGCTGGTGTACAGATAAACCTTGCTCGCACCGCCGGTTGCTAGAATGACAAAACGAGACTGAAAGACCTCGACTCGCCCTGTGGTTCGATTCAACACGTAAGCACCTGCGCAGCGTCTCGGGTAGCGGCCGAGCTTTGAAAGATTAATCAAATCGATGGCGACGCGGTCGTTAAATAACTCAATATTCGGGTGATCCAATGCGCGATCTGTGAGGGTTCGAGTCACGGCCTTGCCCGTCGCGTCAGCTACATGGGCCACCCGGCGATGCGAGTGCCCGCCTTCGCGTGTGAGATGCAGCAAGTTATCTTCCTGATCGAAATTTACTCCCCAGCTCGACAATTGCTGAATGATCTCGGGGGCGCATTCAATAATGTTTCGCACGACATCGGCATCGCATAGTCCTGCGCCCGCTTCGAGAGTGTCCCGCATATGGGCGTCAAAGCTGTCTTCTGGGTCTGTGACTGCGGCAATGCCGCCTTGTGCCCAGTGTGATGAGCCGCTGGTGATGTCTCCTTTGCAGAGAACTGTGACGCGAGAATGTGCTGCGAGATGCAGCGCGGCTGATAGACCGGCAGCGCCGCCGCCAATAATCAGGATGTCGGTAGCGAATCGTTGTGACATAGAAAGCTCGACTTATGTTTAGCTGGATTAAAACAAGCTTTAAAGTGTTGCGCTAGCTTCATCACACTGCGAGCAGCCCTGATGTCGGGTGCCAAAGTTAAAGATGCAAAGAAAGTTCGAGAAAAATAAAGAAACAAAAATCAAAATATAGAATCAATGTGCCGAGGGAGATTTGCTTGTGTTGTTAGGCTTTGGCGTCGGAGAAAACTAGTCGGGCCGGACAATTAGGTAGGCCGGATAACTAGTGAAACTGGCTGAACAGATAGCAACATACTGGACAGGTGAGCGGGCTGCGGAATCCGCTATACTTCACGCATGAATAAACGCCCAAACCAGGCCGATACCCAGGCCGATACCCAGGCCGCTCAAGCTTGCTTGCAATGTATAGGCGGCTGTGGCGCAACGGATAGATCTGCTAACGGGCAGCTAGGCGCGGAACGATTGTTAGCGGCAGTCGGCAGTGCGGCGATTTTTCGGCATGTTGTGATTGTGCTGGGCTTTCCTTTGGTTTGTCTGGTTCTGTCTGCGGGTTGGCTCGCGCAAATGCCAGACACGCACTGGTTACACGATCGATTCGGTGCCTCGGTTGAAGCGCTGCCACTATTTTGTGCCGTTGCATGTATGCTGTTCATAGCAAGGATTGCCAGATATCACACGAGCAATAGCCGCCAGTTCGGATCGCGCTAGATTGGGGCGAACTTTAGCAGGCCGAGTTGCAGCCATTCGTACTCTTGTCGGCTCGATTGGATCGGATAGCAGAAACGAGTTCGCAAAACGTGTTCATAGTGGCGCAAAACCGCTTGGATCAGGGTTCTGCGTGCGGACCTGCAGGTGGGCCGGAAGCGTGACCTAATGTCGCAGCGCTATTTTTGCAGCGCTATCGATGAAGAACTTTTAGTTGAGGCTGGTTAGTTAAAGCCTTTTTATTTAAATCGATCATATTGGACCGTTTGATTGAGATCGGTCGCTTTAGTGCAGCCTATGGCCCCGCTGATCGGCCTGATGTTGGCGCCAGACTCGGATTCTCTTTTCGCCTAGCGGGAGTCCGCAAGTGGCGTAGAGAAATTACAAGGCTACTGTGTAGAAAATCGTCGATAGCGCCCCACATAACATTAACAAAGCGATTCAGGAAATAAAGACAGCTGTCCCGTTAGGGTACAACTTCAAGCGCGCAAACGTAGCGTCAATTGGCGACCAACTGAGGTCAATGAAGGATTAAGATCGATGGTAAAAATGGCATCTGGTAGCGTTTCAAGCCACCTATTTTCACACTCAACAAGACCGGTGCTATGGCTTTGCCTGCTCCTTTTCATCGGCTTGGGCTGGGGTCCCGAAACTCAGGCGCGCGGCCTACCGGATTTCACGAAATTGGTGGAAGAGAATGAAGCAGCAGTGGTTAATATCAGCACTGTTGGCGAGAAGCCTGATCCGCGTCAACGCCAGGGACAGCCGCGCGACGACCAGCTAGAAGAGTTTTTTCGCTTCTTTGGCCCGCCAAATGGACGTAGCGCGCCTCGCCAGCGGCGATCTCTGGGTAGCGGTTTTATTTTTGATGAGACTGGGTACGTTATTACGAATAACCATGTTGTTGAGGGCGCCGCAGAGATTGTGGTCCGGCTCAGCGATCGGAGCGAATACATTGCCGAGTTGATCGGTACCGACCCGCGTTCCGACCTGGCTCTACTCAAAGTAGCTGCTGAGGATGATTTGCCTTATCTCAAGATTGGCGATTCTGAAGACCTCAAAGTCGGTGAATGGGTGCTCGCAATAGGGTCTCCTTTCGGCTTCGACTATTCGGTTACAGCTGGCATTGTGAGCGCTAAAGGACGTAGCCTGGCGAACCCGCAGTTGGGCAACTATGTGCCATTCATCCAAACCGATGTTGCGATCAATCCGGGTAACTCAGGCGGGCCCCTGTTTAACCTGAAAGGCGAAGTTGTCGGCATCAACTCGCAGATCTATTCAAACTCCGGTGGCTTTATGGGCGTCAGCTTTGCCATCCCTATTGATATGGTCATGGAAGTCGTCGCCCAGTTAAAAGACAACGGGCGTGTTCTACGTGGCTGGCTCGGCGTGGAAATTATGGAACTGACGCGTGATTTGGCTTTGGGTTTTGGCCTAGATCGCCCTCGAGGGGCTCTGGTTTCTCGGGTAATGCCTGATAGCCCTGCCGCAAAGGGAGGTATCAAGGAAGAAGACATTATTGTCGAGTTCAATGGCAAGCCAATCGATCGCTCTGGTGAATTACCCCAATACGTGGGACGAGCAAGGGTAGGTGAGGATTCCGAATTGACGGTCATCCGCGAGGGTCGCGAGCAAACATTATCCATCAACATCGGTGAATTGCCGGGGTCATTAACTGCGCGAACTCAAGTAGAGCAGCCCGGTAGTGAGAAAAATCGTCTTGGCATATTGGCGCGAAATCTGTCTGCAGAGCTGCAAGAACGCCTCAGCTTGAGCAGTGGTGTCGAAGTCACTGAAGTCGATGGTATTGCTGCGCAAGCGGGTTTGCGGCCCGGTGATGTCATTCTTCGTATGCGAAATCGAGCTGTAGCGAATACAGACACTTTGGCCGCAATTGTTGCTGAAGTGAATGCTGGCGACATCATTCCTGTGCTGGTACTGCGGCAAGACCGTCGTATCTTTCTGCCCCTCAAAGTACCGGCTGAAGAGTGATCTCAGCGTCAGTCTAGTGCTTGAGCACCGAGTTCATCCGCCCAAGATGAATTCGGCGCTGGCGTGGCAGCACCTCGCTTAATCCAGTTTGATAGCCCGTCCTTCCTTGCGACGCACCTTGCAAAACTTCCTATCGTTTTGATGTGCCGGCTGCCCCGCGCACACTGTTTCTAATTGTCTGAATAGACGTAGCGGCTATAACCATCGGCAAAAATCGGGGCGGAAAGTAGTTCACTTTCCGGTACAGTCTGTATACCTTTGGGAAACACGGGGGGTTACGGTACCACTGGCGCTGCGACATAAGCTCGCAAGTTTAGCGACAGCCGAAATCAAAAGAAAAGTAACGGACGGACGATGTGGCCCTCTGGGCGCGCGTTCTAGTCCCACTTTTTTGCAGAACGGCAAGCTTATGCAGCAAGAAAAACAAACGAATCGTTACTTCACAATCAATTGGTTAGTTCTGATCTGTGCGAGTCTGTTAATGATGCGGATCATTGGCTATTTTGCCTTCGACATCGATTGGCGATGCATGATCTTCCGTTCCCATGAATTTCACAGCGCTACTTCGCACAGCGATCTAAAGTTTCAAGATCTGGGGCTGCTCAGCTTCAGCAATCCAAATGTACAAGCTCTTGCGCTGGCAACCCACCTGTTATTCCCCGTTGCGCTTGTTCTGCTGTGTAGAGAAATGCGGCGTGTCAGGAGTTGGGGGCTTATCTCCAATTGGTTGAACTGGATCGAGTTTTTCGCTGTGTTTGCGCTTACTTCTCTGCACCTGCTACTGCTTGGCTCCGCGATCAACGATATCCCGCTACACTCAATCAGCGCGGTTTTCATTGACATCGCCCGATACTGTTTCCTCGTCTCTGTGTCATTGACCTTTATCGTGATCGGTGGCCAGCGAGTGTTTGATCTTAGGCAGTTAACGGCACATAAGACTGGGGATCGTGCTTCATTGGATAGGAGCAATAGTCTAGACTAGGCCACCCCCCCCATGTAGTTGCCAGTACTGTGCCAAAACCCGAGCTCATTCGTAATTTTTCAATTATTGCCCACATAGATCATGGCAAGTCGACACTTGCTGATCGTTTCATCCAGACCTGCGGTGGTCTGTCTGAGCGAGAGATGGCGGAGCAGGTGCTTGACTCTATGGATTTAGAACGTGAGCGCGGCATCACGATCAAAGCTCAAAGCGTTACGCTCGCTTATGAGCACAGTGATGGCGAAACCTATCAGCTCAACTTTATCGATACGCCCGGACACGTCGACTTCAGCTATGAAGTCTCGCGGTCTTTGGCTGCGTGCGAAGGCGCATTGTTAGTTGTTGATGCGGCTCAGGGTGTTGAGGCTCAGTCCGTAGCCAACTGTTATACGGCGATTGAGCAAGGACTCGAAGTGCTACCAGTGCTCAATAAAATAGATTTGCCGCAGGCAGAGCCAGAGCGTGTCGCAGATGAAATTGAGGACATCATTGGTCTTGATGTCAGTGACATACAGCAGGTCAGTGCCAAGACCGGCGTCGGGGTTGAAGATTTATTAGCGTATTTGGTCGACCATATTCCGTCGCCGGAAGGAAGTGACGAAGAAGATCTGCAGGCCCTTATCATCGACTCCTGGTTCGATAACTACCTCGGTATCGTGTCCTTGGTGCGAGTGGTCCAAGGCCGTCTCGGCAAGGGCGATAAGATTTTGGTTAAGTCTACTAAGAAGATACACGTGATTGATGACGTAGGCCGTTTTACGCCCAAGCGCACTTCTGATACCAGTCTGGGCGCTGGTGAAGTGGGCTATGTAGTGGCAGGAATTAAAGAGATTACGGGCGCCCCGGTTGGCGATACGCTGGTGTCAGCTCGATCCGCCGATGTGCCGCAGCTGCCCGGATTCGAAAAGGTCAAGCCGCAGGTGTACGCCGGCCTGTTTCCTGTGCATTCCGAGGATTTTGAGACGTTTCGTGAAGCGCTGGAAAAGTTAGTGCTTAACGATGCTTCTTTGTTTTACGAACCCGAATCGTCCGATGCATTGGGTTTTGGGTTCCGCTGCGGCTTTCTGGGAATGCTGCATATGGAGATCATTCAGGAGCGTTTGGAGCGCGAGTACGACCTCGATCTAATCACTTCTGCGCCCACGGTGGTGTACGAAGTGGAGTTGAATGATGGATCAGTCATTCATATCGACAATCCGTCTCGCCTGCCGACCAATTATCGCGCCATGCGTGAACCTATGGCTGACGTGAACATTTTGGTGCCACAAGAGTTTGTCGGTAGTGTCATGAGCTTGTGTGTTGAACGTCGTGGAGTGCAAAGAAATATGCAGTTTTCCACCGGCCAGGTTTCGATGCACTGGCAGATGCCTATGAACGAGGTGGTCATGGACTTTTTTGATCGGCTGAAGTCCGTGAGCCGAGGCTTTGCTTCGTTGGATTATGCGTTTAGCGAATTTCAGGCCGCGAATCTAGTCCGGTTGGATATTCTGATTAACGGCGACCGCGTCGATGCGCTGGCGAGTATCGTGCATCGCGATCAGGCTCAGGGCCGTGGTCGTGGTCTCGCCGAAAAAATGAAAGAGCTTATTCCCCGGCAATTGTTTGATGTGGCGTTGCAAGCAGCGGTTGGAGGTCAAATTATTGCTCGCCAAACGGTGAAAGCGCTGCGTAAAAATGTGACCGCTAAGTGCTATGGTGGTGACATCACCAGGAAGAAAAAGTTGTTGGAAAAGCAAAAGCAGGGCAAAAAGCGCATGAAGCAACTGGGGCGTGTAGAGATTCCTCAAGAAGCGTTCTTGGCGGCGTTGAAAGTGGAGCGTTGACCAGTGCTGTACGGGAACTCGCAGAAGTTAAACGTTGCCGCGAGCGATAGCGATGGTCAATAAATAGTCCGCAAGGAGACGTAACCAGATAATCGACAGATGGCTCGCAAGTAGCGAATAAGTCGCACAGCAGCCCTGCAAACCGGATAGATGCTTGGATGGATATAGATTTACCTTTTTACTTGTTTTGGGGGGTGGTGGTTACCGGTGCTCTGACCCTAGCTGACCAGTTTTATCTGCGACCGCGTCGCGACCCAGAAGCAAATATGCCAATCGTGATCGAGTATTCACGATCTTTTTTTCCGATTCTGTTGCTCGTATTCGTGGTTCGTGGTTTTGTCATTGAGCCGTACCAAATACCGTCAGAGTCTATGGTGCCTAACCTCAAGGTCGGCAACTTTATTTTGGTCAACAAATACGAATATGGTTTACGCATGCCCGTGTTTGGCACCAAATTAGTCTCGATAGGGGAGCCAGCCCGTGGCGATATGATGGTTTTTGTGCCGCCGCATGATGAGCGTTACTTCATTAAACGGGTAATCGGCATCCCTGGCGATCGGGTTAAATATCAAAATAAAGCGCTGTGGATTAATGGCGTGCGTGTTTCCTATAAATTGTTAGGTGAGTTTCGTGACGGTCGAACCGGCGTGCGTGTGCAGGAATACTCTGAATTGCTCGGCGAGCAAGCGCATAGCATTTACCGCACAACGGGCTTTGAACCGACCCAAGAGTGGGAAATTGGTCCTGGTCAGTATCTGATGATGGGCGATAATCGCGATAATTCTGCGGATTCTAGAGCTTGGGGACTGGCTGATGAGAAGAATATCGTTGGTCGTGCCGTGGCGGTATGGATGCATAAAGAGCCAGGTTGGAACTGGCCAACTTTTATTCAAAATCGCTGGCTTTAGGTTTCGCCTGAAACACCGGAAAGGGAAAGCGTGCGCTGCTAGATTGATAAGGCGAGTGCGTCGCAAACGCCTTGCCATTGAGGTAGATGACCGAAAAGCAGCGTAAAAAAGTACTGCGTAAATAGAGCAGTGGTAAGAAACAGCGGTAAGCAAGAGAAATAATTGCAGCGTTGCGTGGCGGAGTTAATGCCGCAATCAAGCGAACACCGAATGGGTGCACCAGATAATGTCAAAAGTTAAAACGACTAAGTCGTCAGCAGTCAGCCAAGGCAAACGCCAGAGCGACACGGTGGTGTTACCTACAGCTGGTGCCTCTGCTCCTAACAATAATATTAAGCACAGAAAAAAAGACGAAAAGGCTAAGGCGGAAATGGAGCGAAAACGCGGCGGTGCCGTTTATACCTCTATTGAAGCCAAGATTGATTACGTTTTTGCCGATCACTCATTACTTGAGCTGGCGCTCACCCATAAGAGTTTTGCCCAACAGAATAACGAGCGGCTCGAATTCATTGGTGATGCGGTTCTGGGTTACTTGGTTGGTATTCAGCTCTATCTGCTCTACCCCAATTGTCAGGAAGATCGGCTGTCTTTGATGCGATCTCGTTTGGTTAGCGGCAAGGCTCTTGCCGAGGTGGCAGGTCAGTTGGGCGTTGCGCCCTTTGTCCGTCTTGGGAGTGGCGAAGCGAAGAATGGAGGGCGAGAACGAGCCTCGATCTTGGCCGATGTATTGGAAGCCATCATTGGCGCCGTGCACGAAGATGGCGGCATTGAGGCATGCCTACAAGTGGTTGGAAAGCTGTTTTCGCCGCGTATGCAAGACTTAGGCACAGAAGAGCTTCGTGATGCTAAAACGGCTCTGCAAGAGGCGCTGCAAGCCCAAGGCATTGATGTGCCAGTTTACGCTGTAGCTAGGGTTGCAGGCGCCGATCACAAGCGTGAATACACAGTCAGCTGTCAGGTCGATGATTTACAGATCTCGGCCGAGGGCATCGCTTCGTCACGGCGCGGTGCAGAAAAGCTGGCGGCGGCCGAGGTGTTGACACAGGTGCTGACGCAACTGCAACTGACTGGCACAGAGCCTGAGCCCGATAAGATCGAGAATTCAAAACTTAAGAAGGCTAAGGAGTCTGCTAAATCGAAGCTTAAAAAGAAGCCTCAAACGGATGCCTATGCGAAGACTAAACCTGCCTCAAAGCGAGCCTAGCGCAACGTGATGGAAACTACCCGTTGTGGTTATGTGGCGCTTGTTGGCCGTCCGAATGTTGGTAAGTCGACGCTGCTTAACCATGTGTTGGGTCAAAAAATCAGCATTACCTCGCGCAAACCGCAAACCACGCGTCGTAATTTACTTGGTGTTGATACGGCAGCCGATTGTCAAGCGATCTACGTTGATACGCCGGGAATTCATCAGCGCATTGAGCGCCGTCTGAATAAATACATGGTTGATCACGCGACCACCGCGCTTGGCGGTGTCGACCTGGTGGTGTGTCTATTGGAAGGCGGCAAGGTTCGCGAAGAAGACGAATACGTGCTCAAACTCATTGAGCGAATCGACGGGCCAAGATTCGTTGTGTTGTCCAAGATCGATCTGCTTGCCGATAAAGCGCTGCTGCTCCCACAGATGGCCCAAATCAATGAAAAAGCTGCGTTTGATGCAATCGTACCGGTCAGCGCGCTCAAAGACGACGGCGTTGCCGAGTTCCGCGAGCAGGTCTTCAAACACCTGCCATTTCGTAAGCATATCTTTTCGGAAGATGAGATAACGGATCAGTCGGAGCGTTTCTTAGTTGCTGAGATTGTGCGCGAAAAGGTGATGCGGCAGTTGGGTGACGAGATTCCACACAGCGCAACGGTGGTCATTGAATCCTTCCAGGACGAGGTAAATATCACTCGCATTCATGCGGATATTTATGTGGAGCGTGATGGTCAGAAACGCATTGTGATTGGTAATGCCGGCAGTCGTCTGAAGAGTATTGGCCAAGATGCACGGCAGGATATTGAGCGACTTCTGGAACGGCAGGTGATGTTGCATTTGTGGGTGCGAGTTCGCAAAGGTTGGACCAATCATGCCGGCCATATGCGCCGCTTGGGTTACGACTAGCCGGATCGCTGCCGTTGGCCTAGGCGAGTACACCGAGAAAGACAGTGCGAACCACAGAACCCGCTTTAATACTCCATGTCCGTCCGTATCGCGAGACCAGCGCAATCGTGCAGTGTTTAACACCCAGTCAAGGACGCTTGGCTGGTGTCATGCGAGGTGCCCGACCTAAGTCTACGAAGCAAACGCGTGGCGTTAAGGTACAACCCTTTTATTTCGGTGAGGTCACTTACTTTGGCAATACCAACTTGGCCACCGTCAGCGGATTTGAATCGATACATTTCTTTCAGCTGCAGGGTGTCACGCTTTATTCTGGGTTTTACTTGCTGGAGCTATTGACGCGGCTGGTGCCTGAGCGGGAGGCTGAAGAAGGTTTGTTTAGAGATACGCTAGCGGCATTGCAGCAGTTGGAGGCGGGTGTCGAGGTGGAAATTTGCTTACGCCGCTTTGAGCTGCAACTTTTGGAACATCTGGGATATGGCGTGAACTTTGAGTTCGATGCGCAGAGTGGCGAGTTGATCGATCCAGGCGCTCATTACGGATTTGTCCCTGCGCTGGGATTTCTGGAGAACTCGGTCAGTGCGGGGTCGGCTGGACCGCCGGTAACCACCTATGCTGGCGCAACAATTCTTGCTATTGCCGCCAGAGACTTTGCTGATCCAACTGTCCGGAAGGCGGCCAAACTGTTGCTGCGCGAGAGTCTTGCGGAGGTGCTTGGTCCAAAACCGTTAACAAGTCGGGCGTTATTCAAGGATACGACATAAACCCACGGCGCGAGCCGGTTAGGTAAAACAGGTTACGAATTTTAAATGTTAGACTGAAATTGGTCCGCATCACAGAGACAGAGTTAGAGCATGAGGCAGTGGTAACAACGAATGGGATGCCCCGGTGAGTAAACAACCTACGGAAGTTGAGCTGCTTGTTACTGAGTTAGGCGAGGACGGTCTAGGCCACAGTGAGTTAAACGAGCGCCCGGTATGGGTGCGTAACGCGCTGCCCGGTGAGACGGTCAAGGCTCGTATTTTAAAGCGTCGTCGCGGTATTCGCTTTGCGGATGGAGAGTGGCTGGCTGACGCACACCCAGATCGACAGCCCTCTGCCTGCGAGTATTTTCCTCGCTGTGGCGGATGTAGCCTGCATCATCTGAGCTACGCGGCGCAGCTGCGACATAAAGAAGCAGGCTTGCATAAGCAACTGGCGCGAGTCGGCATCGAGCCGGATTCGCTGCCATGGCGCAAACCAGTTGGAGAGGTGCGCCTTGGCTACAGACGTAAAGCGCGGCTCGGCGTGCGAGCTTTGGGTGATCGCGTGCTGGTAGGTTTTCGCGAGTCTTTTAGCAGTCGAGTTGCTCAGATCAGCCACTGTCAGACGCTCACGCCGGAGCTTAGTCGCTTATTGGTCCCACTCCAGCAGTTACTACCTCAACTATCAATCGCCGATGCGGTCCCACAAATTGAATTTGCCCAGGGGGATCTCGATATTTGTGTGATGTTGCGACATCTCAAACCGCTCTCGGATGCGGACCTCGGGCTGTTACAAGATTTTGCCAGGCAGCAACGGGTTGAGCTGTTATTGCAGAGCAAGGGTTACGACAGTTTGGCAAATGTTTTTAACCAGGCGCCACCGCAGCACCTGACTTATCAGTTACAGGACTATGGGCTGACACTAGGCTTTTTCCCAGACCAGTTCATTCAGGTGAATACGCGAATGAATAGGGAGCTGGTTTCCACAGTGATGGGTTACTTGCACCCGTTGCCGGGTCTAAAACTACTGGATTTGTTTTGTGGCGTCGGTAACTTCAGCCTGCCTGCCGCACGCCTGGGTGCCCAGGTTTACGGACTTGAATTTAGCGACGCTGCGGTCGCCATGGCTGAGGTCAACGCGGCCCGCAATCGTCTGGGGGGCAAAGCTCGGTTTGGCGTAGCGGATTTGTACTCGACTGAGTCCTTACCGAACGTTAGCAGCCAAAGCGAGGCAAGTAGCGCCTACGACGCGCTGTTATTAGATCCGCCCCGTAGCGGTGCTGGGCCGCATTTGGCGAACTGGCTTGCCCAAACCAAGCTGTCGCGCATCGTCTATGTCTCCTGTAACCCAGCGACATTCGCTGATGACGCTAAAATCATTTTGGATGCGGGATTTTCGTTTCAAGAAGTGGGGGTATATGATCTTTTTCCCCAAACCGCACACGTAGAGACGATCGGGGTATTCCAGCGCTAAAGATGAGCATCTTGCCCCGCTGAGATGGTCTTTGAGTGAACGCGGTGCTATACAGAGACAGGTGTCCAGGCGGAGAAGCGATCCTTGGTCAGTGTTGCAAAAGATATCCCGTTAACCGAAGCCGGCACACCAGATTCGGCCGCATGGTCCGCCTCCCTCAAAACCAGACAAGTTGATCTGGACATCGCGGTTATCGATCAGTGCTGTCATCAAATTGCAGAGACTGCGCCTGAGTTGCTCGCTCAGGGTATGGAACTTGCCGAAATCATGCTGGCCCTTGAGATGGACCAACCTGCGGTCATTGCCGCACTCACCTTACCTTGGCAAGCACAATCACCGACCTTGCGTGATGAGGCAGTTGCCTGCATCGGTGTGGATGCGTATCAGCTTACCGAGAGCGTCGTTGCGATGGCCAACATTAGCCTGCTGACTATGGCCGATGCTCCGTTGTTAGACAGCGAGCGAGAGAGCCAGGTCGAAAACATCAAACGCATGCTCGTGGCCATGATCGACGATGCCCGCGTGGCGGTGATCAAGCTGGCCGAGCGGGTCATTGCGTTGCGGCGAGCGAAACAAGCGTCGCATGAGGTGCGCCGTGACATGGCGCAGGAAATTGCCTCAGTCTATGCACCACTCGCCGATCGACTTGGCATTTGGCAACTCAAGTGGGAACTTGAGGACCTGTCACTGCGATATTTACGCGAGGACATTTACATGGGTATAGCGCGTCAGCTGACCGCGCGCCGCACCGAGCGCGAAGCCCAGATCGAAGCGTTGAAAGTTGAGGTAAAAGGCCTGCTGGCACGTCAGAGCATTACCGCTGAAATACAGGGACGGGCAAAAAATATCTTCAGTATCTGGCGCAAAATGCAGAGTAAAGGCATTGCCATTGGGGAAGTTTACGATGCGCGCGCTGTGCGTATTGTCGTAAAAGACCTGGCGGATTGTTATGCCGCGCTTGGGGTCGTACACACTCGTTGGCAACACATTCCGCATGAGTTTGACGACTATATCGCGATGCCGAAAGAAAACGGTTATCGGAGTATTCATACTGCAGTGACCATGGACGACGGACAAACGCTGGAAATCCAGATTCGTACCGAAGTAATGCATTACGAGGCTGAACTTGGCGTCTGCGCACATTGGGTTTACAAAGATCGGCACGGCCAGACTCGGCAGGAAGATAAGGCGTATGCGGCTAAAATGGATTGGCTCCGCCAGGTAATGGAATGGCATGAAGAGGCCAATGGTTTTGAGGCGTTAGGAGATCTGTTGCAGCGCCGTGTGGTCGAAGATCGTGTCTTTGTGACTACGCCGGACGGGCACGTTGTCGCTATGGCCGAGGGCAGTACGATCCTCGACTTTGCTTACCGAGTACACACTGAATTGGGCAACCGGTGCATCGGTGGCCGGGTCAATGGCGTGGTCAAATCGTTGCGCGAGCCTCTGACGACTGGTCAACAGGTCGTGGTGCTGACTGACGCAGAACAAGTTCCGCAGCGTTTCTGGGCTGAGACATCTCTAGGCATTCTGCAAACCCATCGTGCCAGAAGCAAAGTTCTAGCGTATTTCCGAACCCTAACCGTCACGCAAAAAATATCGGTTGGCCGCGATGTGGTGCAAGACTTGCTGGTTCGTGCTGCTCTATGGGAGGCTTTTCAGGCGCCGCTAGACGAACTGATTCGAGCGGTTTTCGACATCCAGACGGATGTCTTTTACGCGCAGATCGGTAGCGCAGAACGCTCCGCCGTCGCAGCTGTTGTGGGCCTTTTGACGAATAGTGGCAGGCCGGAAAGTCGCTTGGGCGAAGCCACAAGTATTTCGATTTATGCTGTAAACCGAGATGGCTTGCTTAACAACGTCACCCAGGCGGTAAGCATTAACCATCTATCGCTGCTGGCGACGTCGGCGACAACCACTCAGCCGCCGACCCACGCCGAAATCACCATTACGGTTCAGTTCGGTGACTGGTTAGGGTTCTTTGTCTTACTCGACTATATTTGCGGGATTGAAGGCGTAATTGATGCACATCGAATGGTCGAATAGCGGCGCGAGCCAGTTTACACTGCGATCCCGCTGAAGAAGGTGCTGGCATGCGCAGCATTGCAGGGGCTGCGAGAGACGCAGAACTCCAGGCGGTAAACACAGCTTTGGAATCCCATGGTTTGTGCGTGCTGTTAAGCGGGTTCGCCGTCTTCATACCGCAGCTATGACGACTCAGTTTGTAATTTAGGTGGAGAAAATATGCGAATTATCCTTTTAGGCCCTCCAGGCGCCGGGAAAGGTACTCAGGCCCAGTTCATTATCGAAAAGCTTGGTATTCCCCAAATTTCCACTGGTGACATGTTACGTTCTGCAGTTGCTTCCGGCAGTGAACTTGGTCTGCGGGTTAAAGCCGTAATGGATGCTGGCGTGCTGGTATCGGACGAAATCATTATTGATCTGGTTAAAGAAAGAATCCAGGCGCCAGATTGTGCGAAGGGTTTTTTGTTTGACGGATTCCCGCGCACCATTCCTCAGGCTGAGGCGTTGATCACCGCCGGGGTAGTCATTGATGCGGTACTTGAGATTCAGGTCGAGGACGAAGAACTGGTTAAACGCATCACAGGACGTCGAGTGCATCCGGACTCTGGCCGTATTTACCACATTGAATACAATCCGCCCCAGGTCGAAAATATCGACGATGTAAGCGGTGATCCGCTGGTACAGCGTGAAGACGACACCGAGGCAACCGTTCGCGATCGTTTAGACATCTACTATTCCCAGACCCAACCTCTGGTTGCGTTTTATAAAAACGTTGACGCTATTGCTTACTCTGAAATTGATGGCCGCGGCTCTGTTGCCGAGATTCAAACCCGGGTGGCGGCTCAGCTGAACTGCTAGCCGTTATCGCCCAAATCTGGCAGCGCGTGTTTTTGGACGGATGCAAGTCTCGCTGAGACAGCCGGAAGTCTCTTATACACAGCCCCACCAGACGCCATCATTGCAATCACTTATCGATCGAGCGCACGAGCCTGGCGGACACTTGAAGCAGGCGCTATGCCTAGCGCTATTCCTAGCACTATATCTAGCGAAATACCCTTACTCGGTAAATTGAAACAGTGGCAAAATGTCGACTTGGCTACCCGTGGGCAGGCTGGCTGTTTCAGCGGGTACGCAGATCAAACAGTTAGCTGTAGCGAAGGTGCTCAATCGATTTGACCCCTGAGCGCCGGTTGCTCGGACCGTTATGCCTGATTTCGTCTGCGTATAAGTGCCGCGCTGGTATTCGCGTCGCCCGGGCTGGCGCGTAATCGGTTCGTCTAACTTTGCCGGAAAAGCCAGCGGTGTGGGTGATGCGCCGCCGCAAAGCCGCAGTAACGCCGGCCGTCCTAGCAACAACCCCGTGACCATGGTGGATACCGGGTTGCCGGGTAAGCCAAGAATATGGCAGGCGTCGATGCGGCCGAAAGCGACAGGTTTACCGGGCTTCATGTTTATTCGCCAAAAGTTAAGATGGCCCAACTCACGGATGGTATTGCCCACATAATCTGCATCACCGACTGAGACGCCGCCGCTAGTGATCAGCAAGTCGCAATTTGCTGCCGCCTCATGTAACAGAGCCTTTGTCTCGTCTGGATCGTCACGAATACAGCCCAGATCCTGCAGTTCAACAGGAAGACGATGGAACAGTCTGAGCAGACTGAACCGATTTGAATCAAAAATATCGCCAGGGCCGAGATCAGCGACTGATGTGCCGATGGGACGCAATTCGTCGCCGCTCGAAAAAATCCCGATACGCGGTTTGCTCTTAACCGGCACGGTAACGATTCCCGCTGCTGCCAGGCCTGCCATGTTAAACGGGTTTAATCGCTCTCCCGCAGCAAGTAGTAGATCGCCAGCGCTGACATCATTACCAACCGGACGAATATAGCTTTCATCGGGGCTGTGCGTTTTGAAGCAGATCTCATCCGCCGTTGCCGTCGTGACTTCCTCCTGTAAGAGCACTTGATCCGCGCCGGCAGGCAGCACTGCGCCGGTGAAAATCCTGGCGCACTCGAAGGCGCCCAGTTCAATATTGCAAGGATGGCCTGCAAGACTGGTACCGCGCAGGTGAAAAGCCCGCGCTGGGGCCTCCAAAAAATCGGTTCGGCGCAGTGCGTATCCATCCATTGCAGAGGCTGCAAACGGAGGTAATGAGATCGGCGCAGTTATAGCTTCGGCCAGAATGCGTCCCGGCGCATCTGCTAGCGCACAGGACTCAATCCCTGAAATAGGCTGAATCTGCTCTAGGAGGTGCGCTAGTGCTTCCTCCAGATCAATGGGTTGGCTATTCTGGCGCAATGAAAACGACCCTTTGTATTGATACCGCGACGGCCTATTGTAGCGTCGTCCTCGCCCATGCGGGAAAAGTTTATAGCGACTCACAGCGTTTGGAGCGGCGTCACAACGAGGTGTTATTAGAGATGCTTGATGTTGTGTTGGCCGAAGCGCTGATTGCGCCCAGCAATATTGCCCTGATTGGATTTAATGCGGGACCTGGTTCGTTTACTGGGATACGTTTAGCGGCCGCTGTGGTACAGAGCATCGCGCTTGTTAGCGGTGCCAAGGTGGCCCGCTTGGGCCACTCGCATATTGCGGTAAGTGCCGCGCAAGCAGGCGACCCGGTCCGGCAAGAGAAGCAGCAACACGTGCGGCGAGAGATGCATAAAGAGACGCCCAAAGAGGCGCACAAAGAGACGCTGCCAGAGGCCCGGCGAGAAACACCTTTCCCAACGGATTTTATTTGCTCGATTCCCAGTCGGGCTCAGCTTTTCTATATGTCCGCGTACCGCTGCGTTGCGGGTGAGATGGTTTGTGAACACTCGGATGAGTTGCTCGACGCTATGCCTGCTGGATGGCTTAGCGAGTGGTGGCAGCGAGACGATGTTGCATTAGTTGGGCCGAGACCGGAGTGGTTACCTGAGAAAGCCACGCCTATGGCGCGGCCAATGCCTGCCGATGGAGAAAGCAACGTGGCCGTGCTCTTACCGCTTACAATGGCCTACGATGCTGCAGGCCAGACTGTTACAGCCGCCGCAGCATTGCCGATATACGTCAGCGGTGATTCGCCTTGGCAAACCGTGGCTGCGCGTCGGGCTGCGGCTCAGCAAGCTGACTGATGCTGCAACCGCGTTCTTGGGTTTTGCCGCCACTGTTCCGCCTGCGATATTTCGATGTCTGACGCAAGCGTCATGCAGCGCCCCATTTTGCAAGTGATCCCCAGCCGAGCGGCGGACGCCGAAGCGTATGCGCGCTGGTGTGATGTTCAATCTGTATCAGCACCGACGGCAACGGATTCCGCCTCGCTGTGTTTGGATGCGCTTGGACTCGGATTGCTGATGCCCGGCGAGCAACGTGTCTTCCGTCTTTCTCAACATAGACCTGCGCGTCGTCAACGCGGCGCGAAGCTGAGTGAGTTAGGTCGAGCCTGCGGCATTCAGCACGGGCCCCGTCAAATTCTAGATGCCTGCGCGGGTTTTGGTGCAGATGCGTTAACACTCGCGGCTTTGGGTGCTGAGGTCGTCTGTATAGAAGCCAATCTTATCGTTTGGCTGCTGTTACGAGACTTCACCGATGGTCTGCTGCGCGGTCCGGTTTGCTGGGGCAGCAGTTATCGCATGTTATCCGGGGATCAGGATTGGTGCTGCGATTCACCTGAGTCCCTGCATGGCTTTGAGGCCCAAGAGACGAGTTTAGCCGTGACAGCGACAACTCGTTGGGACGTGATTTACCTAGACCCAATGTTTCCTCCGTCGACCAAGTCAGCGTTGCCCAATCAAGGGCTGCAGCATTTACGGCAGCTTGTGACATCGACGGGACCGGAAGTTGAGGCGTGGCTTGCAGCGGCACTGCCCCGCGCACGTGATCGAGTCGTGGTCAAAAGGCGCCGTAAAGATCCGGTTCTTGCGAAACCCACCTTCCAAATCTCTGGTAAAACCGTGCGTTTTGATGTCTATCAGATCTGAGGCTATGTGTTAACGACTGCTTCGTTTTGCGAGTTAGGGATATTCGATCGAATATCGACGCGTATAGCCGGGTCGATCACGGTTTCAGCGACTTTCAGTATTTGTCGTATGCCTTCACGCTGCGCCGGTGTGGTGCTAATCATCTCTTCAACAGATGTAATTTGTTGGTTATCCAACAGGTGTTCGGTAAAGTGATCGAACAGCCGCATATCAAAAAACTCTGGAGCGTTGACGCCATACAAGCGGGAGATTCGGTGCGCAATCGCTTGGCTGGCGGTTCGTAGCGCTTGCAGCGACTGTGGCGTATCTGTGATTAGGCTTAAAACGATGTACATTCTGAGCAGAGTTTCCAGCGCAATGCTCGCCAGCAAATTGACCCGCATGTGTGCAATGCCTTCATCAATATTGGCGCTTATCCCATGATCTTGACAGGTGATTAGATCGAGATCGGTCATTACTTGAAGTGTCCGTTCGATATCCGGCGATTCCGCCGCCCATAGCTCCTCTGCTAAATAGGGGTAGATGGCGTTAATCACCGTTTTTAAGTTCGTAACCGACAGAGGCCTTTTGCGATTCACCAGCAAACAGGCAATCAGCGATGGCAAAATGAAGAGGTGTAAGACATTGTTGCGATACCAGGTCAGCATCGCGGCGGTGAATGTATCGTGGTGAATCACATCGCCAACGGCGCTCCGATCGCGTTCGGCTAAACCGAGCTTTTCCGCGATGGCGATTACATCTGCACCGTTGCTGTTGGGTCGAGCTAGAACAGCTTCGCCATAAAGGCGATTTAACAGATCCTGGTATAAGTCCACCTGGGACTCCAGCGTCTTCGCATCCATAGCCAGTTTCGGTGTGCTCAGGTTCACGGTGGCAAGCAAGTTAATCGGGTTGACCGACGCCTGGCCGTTGATTGCTCGCATGATGTCGCGACCCAGGCGCTGCACCTGACCTTGGTCGGTCAGTACCGTGTCTTCTGCTTCGTCACCGTGCTCACCTAGCTCCCCAATCGCGCGGCCCGGCTGGTCTTTTGATCTTGGTTGCAGCTCGCCGGATTCTGCCGCTTTTTGATAATCGGCATCGAGCCACTCATCTAAGGGTAGCGGGGTGCCAAAATTAACTCGCATGCGACCAAAATTTTGTTTAACCAAGTTTAGGCTGCTGATCAAATCCAGCAAATTCTCCTTCTTTTTGCCTGCGCCGCGTAGTTCCGACAAATAGCTTGCACCTTCAATGACTTTTTCATACCCGAAATAGACTGGCACGAATGCCAGAGGTTGACGGAGGCCACGTTTTTGATGATCCAAACACTGTTTCAACAGGCCGAATTTGGGCGGTAGCGACCGGCCGGTTCGACTGCGCCCGCCCTCCGGGAAAAACTCAACGCAGTGGCCACGCCGGAAGACTTGATAGAGGTATTCGCTGAATACCGCTGCATAGAGCGGGTCGTCGCGAAAACTGCGCCGCATAAAAAACGCGCCGCCTCGCCTGAGGAACCCACCGACGACGGGCATATTGAGGTTTTCGCCTGCTGCGATATGCGGAATCATAATGCCTGCCTCATAGAGCACATAACTAAGCACCAGATAGTCCACATGGCTGCGATGCGAGGGCACATAAACCAGCGTATGGGTGCGGCTGAAAGTTTTGAGCTCATCCAAGCCGGTAATTTTGATACCGTCGTAGATACGATTCCAAAACCAACGCATCAGAGAAAGGAAAAAGCGCACGGTACCGTAAGACATATCCGAGGCCACAGCTCTAATATGCCGCTTCGCAAGCCGTTCGATGCGTTGCTTGGTCTGTCCTTCTGTAACGAGTTGCGCCATTTCACGCTGCACGCTGCGGCTGCTGTATATTCGGTCGAAGAGGGTTCGCCGATGTGAAAAATCGGGCCCCAGCGTGACCACGCGCTGTTGGCGGAGTCGGGCGCGCAGAATGCGTGCAGTGCGGCGGATGGCGATGCTTCGCCCGCGGCTCATGTCGGCGGCTTCTCCGAGCTCGATGGGCGGTCCAAAACTGACGTGGATGTCACGGCGGTTAAACAGCAGGCCAAAAATACGTTTAACCCGTCCGCTTAATGATCCATCATCAGAGGTTATCGCGTGCAACCAGGACCCTTGTGGTGCAAGTGATCTACCCCAAAAGACTAATACCGGCACGAGCCTGATCTGCTGCTTGACCGCCTCCGGGGCGTCGACGAGCGCCAGCATACGCGGGGAATAGCTCTGCATGGTCATGCGACCGCCGTGCGGTCGGTGCAGGGTGAAGACAGTCTGCGGAAGTCTCCAGGCATTGAGACTTAGCGGCGTAAACACGCTGTTTTGATTAGCATCCAACAAAGCGCGATCGAGAATCGCTTTGTCCATGACACTGTCTCGCTGTAGGACGTAGATGACGTTGTCTGTGTCCGCTAACTGATCTTCGCCACTGCTCGTGGGGCGAATCAGCGCCTTAACAATCCAAACGACAAAATTTTGGAATAAATTGCGCATGAATGCTGCCTAGGAAGATGCACTGCAAGGGTGCTGTTTATAGTCGCCTTGCTGATGATTAGATCGCCATTCGCTGCAGGCTCGCTTCAGCCTAACGTCGGCTCTATCTGTGAACTGAGGACGGCGGTTGGAAGCCTTTATCTGAACGAGCTTGTTCAACTGCTATTGTTGCGAAAAGAAATCGTTTCCAGGCGACTCAAGCGAATCATCCAACTCGCGCCGTTCAATGCTAAAGGCTTCCCATATTTTTTCTCGTTTGCCATTTGAAATTTCTGTTGCAGCCTCGCTGGTCGACAACACCGATGGTTTCAGAAACACCAACAAATTGGTTTTAACGCGTTTTTGATCACGAGAGCTAAACAGCCTTCCCACAACCGGAATATCACCCAGTAGAGGCAGTCGGGTGTTGTTTTTGCTGACATCATCTTGCATGAGTCCGCCAAGGACGATGGTTTCTCCGCCGGTTGCCAACACGGTGGTTTCGATGGTCCGTTTCGACGTTACGACATCCGCAAAAGCGCTGCCACCGACTGGTGTGTTAACGACATTTGTAATGACCTGAAGCACTTCCAGACGTACTTCCTTTTCATCGAAGACATGTGGCGTAACGGTTAACTCTACCCCGACATCCTTACGCGTCACCGTGGTAAACGGATTGCTGCTGCCGTCGCCTGTGGTGGTGAAGGATCCGGTCCGAAACGGTACTTCGCGGCCGACCAAGATTTTCGCTTCCTGATTGTCGAGGGTCATTACGCTTGGCGTGGAGAGTAAATTGGTGTCGGAATTTTTTGCCAGCGCCGTTACAACCGCTCCGAAGGAGATGCCGCCGGCTGAGACTTGGGCGACCGCCAGGGTTGGTGAGGTCAACTGCGCGAGGCCTTTCAAAACTTGCTGATCACCGCCTTCAGAGGTAGTTGCGAGCGAGCTTAAGATCGTACCGATGACACCCTGGGTGCTGGTGGTGCTTAAGGGGACCTTGCGACCATTTTGATCCACAGCAGCCATTTCAACGCCGGACCGCTGCGTGACTTCCTGGGAGACTTCAACGATAGCGGCTTCGATCAATACCTGCTTTCTACGGGTGTCGAGTTCTTGAACCAGCTCGAGGATTTTGTTCATTAAGCCGGGATTAGCTTTTACAACCAGCGCGTTAAGTGATGTATCCGCTTGAATTGTGCTGGGTCCGCCGCCTTCAGTTTTCGCGCCTGGTCCACCAACGATCGTGGTCAAAATTTTGCTCAGATTCTCGGCATCTGCGTGATCTAGTAGGATCACCTGGGTCGAATCGGTGGCCGTTGCCGGTAGGTCAAGCTGTTTGACTATTGCAATCACTTCTTCTATCGGGCTGCGCTTGCCGCGCAATACCAGCGCATTAGTGCGTTCGTTGGCGATGACCTGAATACGTTGCGGTCCTTTAGCATTGCCGCCGATTTGTTCAGGCGCCACTTTTTCCAAAATCGCAATCACGTCGCCAACCCAGGCGTGTTCGAGGGCAATCATCGTCGTTTCCATTTGATCGGCAATGTCGAGATCACGGATCACTTGCTTGAGTCGTCGAATATTGTCCGCGTGGTCGGAAATGATCACGGCATTCGGAAACACAATACTGCCAATATGACCGTATTGTGGAATCAGTGGACGCAAGACTTTGAGTAATTCCTCGGAGCGGACATATTGCACCGGGATGATTTCAGTAACCAGTTCTTCCGGAGCTGCATTCGTTAGGCCGCCCTGGGCACCAGGACTTTGCTTACCGGTTGCGCTTTGTTGGATGCGGATGACACTGCCCGATGGCACCGCAGTGTAATTTTGGAGGCGTAGGACGCTCAGAAAGAGTTCGTATACGCCTTGTTTGCCTAAAGGCGTATTAGAAATGACTGTTACCTGGCCCTTTAGGCGAGGATCAACGATGAACGTTTTGCCGGTTATCTTCGCGACTTGAGCAATGAACTCATGAATGTCAGCGTTTTTAGTCGCCATCTCCCAAGTGACTTCTTCCGCGCGGCTGCTATCGACGAGGCCGATGCATAGAATTAGCAATAATAAGGATCTAACGATATTCATAGTATGCCTTGGTAGGTTTGGCTTCGCGCGTTTCGCATGAGGTTAAAAGACGGGTATTTGCGCGGTGATGTAAAAACGTCTGCCGCCTCGTTCCAGCTCTATCCGCGCCGAGCCAGCCGCGATCACGCGTTGTAGTTCCGCACGGTCTTGGCGTAAATCGGTTACCTTCTGGCCATTGATGGAATGGATGATGTCACTGGGTTGCAGGCCTGCTTGCCGAAAAAACGGCGCATTAGCCAGACCACCAACCAGATAGCCGCCTCTCGGGCCTGCTTCGAATTCGGTCTCAGTAACGGAATTCATCGCTGCCTCAATCTTTTCTTTAGATGGCGTGGGGGGGGACGCAGGCGGTTTTTCAACAGAGGATGTCTGAACGGCTGGCCTAGTATCAGCAGGAGATGGCCTAGCGCCGATGTCGACCGCGGCGACGCCATCCGTCGGTTCGTCCAGCAGATCAGGTTCAAAAGACTTTGGGTTAAAACGCGTTTTGGGGAAATCCAGGGATTCGCGATTGGTCCCGCGCATCAGAATTACCCGAGATTCTTCTACCGCACTCAATACGGCGTTGCCGGGTAAACGATCACCGACGCCATACAATTTCTCTTTTTTGCCGCGTTCCGCAATGATGGCAGCCGAAGCTTGATTTGACGTTGCAACGAACACCGCGCGAAGTTCTAACGGTAGGCGGGTGGCTACGGTGGGCTCATTTTGCTCAACTGTCGCTAGCGATGACTTTGCGAGTACGCCAAACAGATTTTTGTTAATTAATGCACTCGCGTCGCGGGCCGCCGGGGCGGACGATACAGGCTGCGGGCGAGTCTCGCTGGGGGCCGGTTGAGGGATTGCGGCGCCGGATTGGGGCACCTCGATAAACCCGTATAGTCCTATGATTAGGGTATAAGTGATGCCAACGCCCAGCAGCATGAGCGCCGCATTTAAGCCGAATTTAATCTGGGTTGGGGTCAGGCTGATCATTAGTCGGATTATCTATCGTAAACATTTAAAGAAATATGAGTTGCTTCGGCCTACTCACTACATCGTTCTTAGTGCGATGAATGTGCACTCACTGTTGGGTAATTCTTGGCGCTGCAGCGGCAGTTCTCTGGTTTGCGTTTGCCAATCAGCGCCCGGGCATTCTATGCGCGCGCGCGTTTCTGTGCAGCGCTAATTCTTCGTCGCCATTTTGCCCCCTTGTATGCTAGTTGTCAGGTGCTAATGCGCTTGTAACTTATCTCTAGCCTGCCCCCTTTTATCTCAGTCTATTGCTAAGCGCGCAAAGGGATCTAAAAGATAGGCTGCTCAACCTCCAGCACCACGTCGCTATCGTTTTGGCTGCCCGGCCACGGATAATTCATTAGCCGCATGAAGCCTCGGGTCACACCCACCTGCACATAGCCACTGTCTATTAGCCGAAGACTAAACAGTGTCCCGACGGCGTCTTTTTTTGCCACAGCGATCATTAACCCCTGGTCACCTTGCGAGGTGATTTGAGCGATCAGCGGAGGCAGGCTGAGTTGCTCGAACTGCCCGCCTAAAACATAGCTCACCATGCCGCCACTCCAGATGACGCTACTTTCGGATAGGGCTTCAATCTGCAATTTTTCGGCCCGGTCAGTGAGCCGTAAGCGTGTGTTATTGAGTTCAAAAATACCGCTGATACTGATATCGAATTGATCGAGGGTTGGTTGTAACGCCGTGGCATTAACTTGTCCGCTTGCGACAATATTGAGGCCGCCATCTTCCCAGGCTAACTCGCCTTGAAGTGGATTAGCTGGATCGGTGAGCTGCCAGTTCGCGCTTGGACTCAAGCGCAAGAGCGACCCAGGTTGAAATTGCCATGCGAATCCCGAGGCGAATCCATTGTCGAGCAATATCTGTCCCTGGCCAGACCAAACGGTACCTCGGGTATTCAGCAGGTCGACGTTGGGTACTTGGTTGAGGACACCGCGCAGGGCGTTGGCCGGCATGAATGCGACGCCCAGTGATAGGGTAAAAATCAAGCCTAAGAAGACGAATGAGGCGATGCGAAAGGGCATACAGGGACCTTATTCAACCAATAAGCCGCTAAGAATTCGGCAGTAAATTTTGCTCAGCGGCAGTAAATCCGCGACCGCGACACATTCGTTCACCTGATGTATGGTCGCGTTGATAGGCCCAAGCTCCACAACTTCGACTTGCGCGCTTTGCGGTATGCCCCAGGGCGATATAAAGCGCCCGTCCGATGTGCCGCCTGATGTGGAGTACTCCGGTTGTCGCGCCGTTACCTGACTAATTGCTGTGGTCACGGCAGCGGTAAGCGCCCCCGGCTGCGTTAAAAAGGGTTCCCCTGAAAGATGCCAATCGATACGGCTGTTTAGGCCGCGTGCGGCACAAACCGATTCGATCTGGGTTTGCAGCGCGGCGGCAGTCTGCTCGGTGTTAAAGCGCAAATTAAAGAGTGCTTTAAGACTGCCTGGAATCACATTGGTAGCTCCGGTTCCGGACTCAATATTTGAAATCTGAAAGCTGGTCGGCGGATAAAATTCGTTGCCATCATCCCATTTTGTTGTGGCGAGTTCATCCAGTGCCGCCAGCGCGTCGTGGATAGGATTGCGTGCGAGGTCTGGATAGGCTACGTGGCCCTGCTTGCCGGCCACGGTCAATGTGCCATTCAGTGAGCCCCGTCGGCCGCAACGTACGACATCGCCCAAGTGACTGCTAGAGCTGGGTTCACCGACAACACAGTAATCCGGCTGTATGCCCTCTGCGCGTAATACGTCGATTGCGTGACGCGTACCATAGGTCGCTTCACCTTCTTCATCGCTGGTTATTAAATAACTGAGGGTGCCCGCAAAATCTGCGTGGTCGCGCATAAAGGTTTCTGTCGCGACCAACATCGCAGCGAGGCTGCTTTTCATATCCGCCGCGCCGCGTCCAAACAAATGTTCGCCGCCTTCGCGGTTACGCAGAGTCGGTTTGAATGGCGCACTTTGCCAGTCCTCTAGTGGTCCAGCCGGCACCACATCGGTATGCCCTGCGAACATCAAGTGTGGACTTCCAGTGCCGCGAGACGCATACAGATTATGTACCCCGTGGGCGTTGAGCTGTCGCAGTGTAAAACCCAGGGCAGACAGACGATTGCCAATGATTTCCTGGCACCCGGCGTCTTCTGGAGTAACAGAGACGCGCTCGATCAGTTCACAGGCTAGTGCTAAAACTGGGTTG
>MDTB01020914.1_pt1 | contig 26942 bp, 29 predicted proteins | sample 811161 | NCBI WGS metagenome assembly MDTB01 (sample SAMN05326650, study PRJNA326480) | marine metagenome | isolation source: seawater | place: Mediterranean Sea | collected 2009 | reverse complement strand
TTAAAAATAAATTTTCATTGAGTGTTCCCATAGACAATATTAATTGATAAACTGCTAATTCATATTGTATTCTTGCACTTTCAGCAGAACTTTTAGCATTTATAAATGCTGTCTCTGAAGAAAGTATATCAATAAGCTGTCTATTACCTAATCTGACTTCCTTCATAGCTAAATTAAAAAATTCCCCAGATATATTTGCTTGATTACTTAAAAACTCAAAGTTTTGTCTTGCAATATTTTTAGTTTGCCAAGAATTTCTAATACCCTCTTCTAAATTTCTTTCTAATTGATCTTGGTTATATTTTGCGATCATATATTGATTCATAGAGGACTTATAGTCAGAACTCTCCTTATAAAAAAGTCCATAAGGTCCTCCTAAGGATATTGGATATTTCATTTCTAGCTTATAAGTTTGATCTATTTCTGTACCATCTAAACCTGACATGTTTCTTTTATTTTTTAATTCTGCAATTGCTTTTACAGAAGGAAAAAATTTAGACTTTGAACTTTTAATATTATTTTTAGAGTTATCTAAATTAATTTTACTTAAATTTAGGGAGATATTATTTTGTTTTGCCAGTTTAATAGCCTCTGCTTCACTTTTAGGTAAATAACTTAAAGGAAGGTTAGGTTTTTTAAAGGTTTTTATGTCAGAAGGTAATTCTCTGAATATATTATAAAATCTATTTCTTGCTATTGATAAATCTCCTTCAAATCTTACCCTAGTAGATTTTGCACCAGCTAATCTGGCTTTTGATTGTAAAACATTTGAAGCTAAACCTGCTCCTTTTGCAACTTTTTCGTTCTCTAAATTAGTGACTTCTCTAATTCTAGCTTCTGATTGTTTTGCAAACTCTAAAACCTCATGTGCTTTCATATAACCAAAATATGCAGATATTGCTTCAAAAATCTTATTACTAGTAACATTATTTCTAGAAATCTCTGCTAAATGAACTCTATTTTTAGCATTGTTATATTTTGATGAAGTTGATCCAAAGTCATAAATATTTTGTGAAATTTTTGCAGAAAATTCATAATAATTATAATCTGTATTGCTACTATCGTTGTTGATTAATATTTCTTTTCCTACAGGCATAGACAAGTCTATTTTGGGCAAATATAAAGATTTAGTAGAAGACAGATCATTATTAGCTTTTTCTAGTGCTATTTTAGATGAATTGATGCTTTCATCTTTTTTTAAAATTTTACTGATTAAGTAATCAAATGGTTGACTATGTGCACCATAACTTAAAAAAAGAAAAAGAAAAATTGTAAGAATCTTAATTATAGATTGAATAATAACCATTCAAAATATAAGCAAATATTAAGCCAAAACTAACCAAATGTATTTTTAATGTCTTCCATTATAATGTTAAAAGAGTTACTGCTGTAATTATCATTCATATTAACTTTTCTTAACAGTATTTTATTCTCTAAACTAGCTTTTAATAAGTCTAAAGTATCATTTATATCGATATCTGAGATTTCTCTATTATTTATTATGACATTAATAATATCTATATTTCTTTGTTGTATATTTCTAATTGCACTAATTGTGTGACTTATACTTCCTAAATAATTACCTGCAACTAATATCACTTTACTATCTATATCCTCTATTAAGTCTAAAATGGTTTTTGTGGCTTCTATTGGCACCATCAAGCCTCCTGCTCCTTCAAAGATATTTAAAACGCCTTCATCGGCATTTTCTATTTTAATTTTGGCCCATTTTAAAACCTGACTATATATTAGTTTTTTATTTTCTTTTTTAGCAGCAACCGTTGGAGCATAAGGTTGCTTAAATATCCAAGGTGTAATCAACTTTATATTTTCTAAGTTAGGAACAATGCCTTTTGCCTGTAAAATTTTATAACTATCAGATTCAGTAATTTTTCCTTCGTTAAAACCACTTAAAATTGGCTTAAAAACATTTACATCAATATTATTCTCAATCAACTTTTTTATAATTTCTACATTGCAGTAAGTTTTTCCTAAGTTAGTACCTGTAGAAGTTATAAAAATATTTTTATTTTTTTTCATAAACTAAATATTTGATTTTATTAATGATGCAAGTTCCTTAATTTGAGTTTTAGTATGAAATGCATTGAACGCAATTCTCAACCTTGAAGTATTTTTTGGGACAGTAGGAGGTCTTATAGAACCCACTAGATAACCTCTTTTTAATAAGAACTCTGATAACCTTAATGTACGTTGCTCTTCTCCAAGAATAATTGGAACTATTGGAGATTGAGGAGTTTTTAAACCTAACAAATTGCTAAAGTAAATAGCATTAGTCAGTGGCTTTTTTACTAATGCTTTATTTTTGTTAATAATATCTAAAGATTTGATGCATGCAGCTAATACACTCGGAGGAAGACCTGTAGTATAAATTTGAGATCTGCATCTATTAATAATAAACTTAATTAAGTTTTTTTTACCACAAATAAAACCACCATATGCACCTATTGCCTTAGAAAGGGTGCCTAAATATATATCTATTTCAGGTTTATTTTTTTTAAATATACTATTACTGCCAGATCCATCACCTAAAACTCCTAAGCCATGTGCATCATCCAACATGAAATAAGCTGAATATTTTTGTTTTATTTTAGAAATTTTATCCTGAGGAGATATGTCACCATCCATGCTAAATACTCCCTCACTTAAAATCATACATTTTTCATAGTTCTCTCTATGTGCTTTAATTTTTTTTTCTAAATCTGTAATGTCATTATGAACAAATTTTATTACTTTTGATTGAGACAATTTTGCACCTAAAAATGAAGAAGCATGGCTAAGTTCATCTATAAAAATTAAATCATTTTTATTCATTAGTGCTGAGACTACTCCTATATTAGCTAGAAAACCACTGCCAAAAACACAACATGCAGAAGTTTTTTTTAAATTCTTTATTTTGTTTTCCAAAATTGAATATAATTTTGAATTGCCAGTAATTAGTCTTGATGCGCCCGCACCTACCCCATGTGTTTCAGTAGCTGATTTTGCAGCCTTTATAACTTGATTATTGAAGCTTAAATTTAAATAGTCATTACAAGAAAAGGATATAACTTCTCTCTTATTTAACAAAACTTTGTTGTTAGGTTTTCTTTCAACCTCTTTTATTGTTCTAAATTGATTATTTTCTTCAATTTCTTTTAGTTTTTTATTAATATATTTATTTATGTTATTATTTTGCATAAAAAAAATTTTACCTTATCTTGGTATTATAGGATTTAATAATGAAAAAAACAAAAGATAATATAAAAACTAATTGGACTTTTAATAAAGTTTTAAAAATATACAATAAAACTTTTAATGATTTATTATTTGAAGCTCAATCAATACACAGAAATAATTTTAAAAATAACCAGATACAAATGAGTACTCTTTTGAGTGTTAAAACAGGTTCTTGTCCTGAAGATTGTGCATATTGTCCTCAGAGTGCTCACCATAATACGAATCTTGAAAAAGAAAAATTAATAAGTATAGAAAAAGTTAAGTTAGCTGCTATAAATGCTAAAGAAGCAGGTTCTACTAGGTTTTGTCTAGGTGCAGCATGGCGAAGTCCAACAGACAAAGACCTTTCTACTGTATGTGACATGATTACAGAAGTATCAAAATTAGGATTAGAAACTTGTGTTACTCTTGGAATGTTAAAGGGTTATCAAGCAAAACAGCTAGCCGAAGCAGGTTTGGATTATTATAATCATAATATTGATACTTCTAAGGACTATTATTCCAAAATTATATCTACCAGAACATATGACGATAGACTAAATACTTTAGAAAATGTTAGAAAAGCTAACCTTAAAGTTTGTTGTGGTGGAATATTAGGTATGGGAGAAACTGTTGAAGACAGATTAAATATGTTGATTACTCTTTCTAATTTACCTAAACAACCAGAAAGCGTACCTATAAATCAATTGATTAAAATCAAAGGAACCCCATTAGAAAAAGAAAAAGATTTAGATCCAATAGAGCTTATCAAAACTATTGCTGTTGCAAGAATATTAATGCCTGCATCATATATAAGATTATCAGCAGGTAGAACTGAAATGACAGAAAGTACTCAAGCATTGGCAATATTTGCAGGAGCAAATTCTATTTTCCAAGGAGATGTGCTCCTTACTGCTGAAAACCCTAATAAAAAGAAAGATGAAGAACTATTAGATAAGCTTGGTATGAAAACTGAAGCACTATCTTTAGAAAATAATGCATAAAGACCTAAAAAACCTTTGGTTACCCTATACTCAAATGAAAAACGTGAGTAAAATACCAAAAGCAATAAAAACAGCTAAATGTAAAATTTTTACTGATGAAGGGACATATCTAATTGATGGTATATCATCCTGGTGGACAGCATGTCATGGATATAACAATTCCTACATACAAAAAAAATTGTTGCCCAACTTAATACTATGCCTCATATCATGTTTGGTGGTTTAATTCATGATCAAGCTATAAAACTTTCCAAAAGATTGATAAAACTATTAGATAACAAATTAAAAAAAGTATTTTTCTCAGATTCAGGGTCAGTTGCAGTAGAAGTAGCACTTAAAATGTCAATCCAATATTGGCTAAATAAAGGATATAAGAAAAAAAATAGATTTGTCTTTTTTAAAGACGGATATCATGGAGATACTGCAGCTGCAATGTCGATTTGTGACCCTGAAGAAGGAATGCATTCTTTATTTGGAAACTATTTAAGAAAAAACTATATGGTATCAATACCAAAAACAGAGACCGAAAAAAATGAGTTTATTAAATTTATTAGTTCTAATAAAAATACTATTGCAGGCTTAATAATAGAACCTCTTTTACAAGGTGCTGGTGGTATGAAATTTCATACGCCAGCTGAACTAGAGTTTATATATAATGTTACCAGAAAGTTTGAGTTGTTATTAATATATGATGAAGTCGCTACTGGTTTTTTAAGAACAGGTTCTATGTTTGCTTTTCAACAAACTAAATCTCAACCAGATATTCTGTGTATAGGTAAAGCTTTAACAGGGGGTTTCATGACCTTAGCTGCCACAATTAGCACAGCTGACGTTTTTAATTCTTTTTTAAGTATAAAGGAAAAAAAAGAATTTATGCACGGCCCTACTTATATGGCAAATCCATTAGCTTGCTCTGCTGCAAATGCTTCACTAGACTTATTTGAAAAAAAAAAATTACAAATCTAAAGTTTATAAAATAGAACAAAATCTTTTAATACAATTAAATAAATTTAAAAAATTTAGTTTTATAAAAGAAGTAAGAGTTATGGGTGCAGTAGGTGTTGTTGAGTTTTATAGTTTATCACCAAAACAGATAAAATGGATGAAAAGTCAGTTTATAAAAAACAAAGTTTGGATAAGACCTTTAAAAAATATTATTTATTTTATGCCTCCATTTATTATTACTAAAGCAGAAGTAAATTTTTTAGTAAATGTAGTTTATAACATATTATTAAAATGGAAAAAAATTGAACAATAATATTAATAGTCCCCTTGGTAATATTTTAATAATTGATTTAAGTAGAGTATTAGCAGGTCCTTATGCTACTATGGTTTTAAGCGATTTAGGTGCAAGAATAATAAAAGTTGAACCACCTACTGGTGATGATTCAAGGTCATTTGGCCCTTTTATCAAAAATAAATCAACTTATTTTTCATCTTTGAATAGAGATAAAGAATCTATAGCTTTAAATTTAAAAAATAATAAAGACAAAGAAATATTTTTAAAGCTACTAAAAAAAGCTGATGTTCTAGTAGAAAATTACAGACCTGGAACAATGGAAAAACTTGGATTGAAGCCTGCTTTATTAATGAAAAAATTTCCTAAGCTAATTATTGCCTCGTGTTCAGGCTTTGGACAAAATGGCCCATGGTCAAAAAAACCTGCTTATGATCTTATTGTGCAAGCATTAGGAGGAATAATGAGTTTAACTGGATTTAAAAATCAAGATCCTGTAAGGGTAGGAAGCTCCATAGGTGATATTACAGCAGGTCTTTTTACTGTAATAGGAATACAGTCTTCATTAATTAAAAGAAATATAACTGAAATGGGTGCTCATATAGATATATCAATGCTTGATTGTCAAATTGCTATTCTTGAAAATGCTATTTCTAGATTTTATAGTGAGAAAAAATTACCTGAAAAGTTAGGCTCTAGACACCCTTCTATTTGTCCATTTGAAGCATATAAATGTAAAGATAAATATATAGTTATTGCAGCTGGTAATGACAACTTATTTAAAAACTTTTGTTTATGCTTAAATGCAAAATATCTAAGCAACAGTTCCTTGTTTATAAATAATGATAAAAGATTAAATAATGCAGACAAACTTAAGGTGAAAGTAGAAAGTATATTAAAAAATAAGAATGCATCTTATTGGATAAAAAAATTTGAAAGTAAAGGAGTTCCTGTTGGAAAAGTAAATAATATAAAAGAAGCAATAAATTTAGAGCAAGTAAAATTTAGAAAAATGATAGTACCAGTAAAAAAGAATAATAAAACAGAACTTGAAGTATCTGGTAACCCAATAAAGATATCTGGTTATAAAGAGTCTTTAAATAAGAAAGAAGCTCCTAATTTAGACGCTGATAGAAATAAAATACTTAAAGAGTTTGGTATAAAGGATATATAATGGAAGAAAATTTAATTTCTTTTATAATAATATTAGTTGGAATACTTACTCTATTTTTTTTTATTATAGATAAATATCCAATAGAAACGGTATCTATTAGTCTTTTATCAGTGTTATTAATAATTCAATTAATATTTCCTAATAGCACTATGCCCTCATTTACAGAGCTCATTTCTTCATTTTCTAATCCGGGTCTGATTACAGTTATTTCTTTACTAGTAATGGCAGAGGGGTTAGTAGCTACGGGATTTATTTCTTTCGTGGTAAACATATTTGATACAGATAAAAAATATCACCCCACCTTTTTACTTAGTATTATATTAATAAGTGTAGCTCTACTTAGTTCTGTTATGAATAATACTCCAATAGTTGTGATGTTTATTCCTTTGATAGCAGCATTAAGTGATAAACATGGAATAGATACCAGAAAAAGCTTTCTGCCTTTATCTTACATAAGTATGTTAGGTGGAATGACTACTCTTATGGGTTCTAGTACAAACCTAATAGGTGCAGGTATATCTCTAGAATATGGTGTGAGACAAATTGGTATGCTTGACATGTCAATTCCTGCCTTAATAATAGCCATACCTTGTATTTTATTTGTATTATACATAGTTCCATTATTACTTCCTAAACAGAAATCATATAAGAGTTTGCTATCTCGTGATGCAAGACAGTTTTTAGCTGAAATAGAAATAGAACCCGAATCAAAACTTTTAGGTATTAAACTTCAAAATAATCTAATTAAAGAATTAGATAATAGTAATATAATATTTGTTCAAAGAGGTGAACATGCTTTTTATCCTCCACTAGATAACGTTACTTTAAAAGTAGGAGATATATTAGTCCTTGCTGCCACTAGAAAGTCTCTTGAAAATGTAATGCATGAGTTCGGGGATAACATTCATCCCCATCTAACAAAAGAGCCTGGTCAAAGTCTTGAAGAGATTGGTGCCGATTTATTAAAAGAACAAAGAGTTTTAGCAGAAGTATTAATCGCACCAAGATCTGAAATGATAGGTAAAGATCTAGAACAAATTAGATTTAGAAACTTTACTGGATGCATAGTATTAGGTTTACTAAGAAGGTCTAGAATGCTTAAAGATAGAATTACAGAAATACCCTTACTTGCTGGAGACGTTCTTTTAATTCAAGGGTCAGAAAAAGGTATCTCTAATATTAAAAATAATAGTGATGTAGTATTGATAGATTGGTCTAAAAAATATCTTCCTCAAAGAAGAAAACTATTAAGTGCTATAAGCATTTTCTTAATAACAATATTAAGTGCCGCTACAGGTATTGTAAACCTTGCAACTGCATCAATGATAGGAGCTACTGCAATGATCGCTTTAAGAGCCTTATCTATAAATAGAGCAGCTAATGCAATTGATAGAAGAATATATATAACAATTGCATGTATGTTAGCTTATGGAAATGCTTTAGAGAGCTCAGGTGCAGCACAATTGATAGTTAAGAACTTACTATTTATTATAGAAGGCCAGTCAATTTATTTTATACTGTGTAGTCTATTTATATTCATTACTCTTTTTACTAATCTTTTAAGCAATAACGCTGCTGTAATTATATTTATTCCCATCGCAATTAACTTAGCATATGCTTTAAACGTTGATGTATTTCCATTTATAATAACAGTAATTTTAGCAGCCAACTTATCTTTTTTAACTCCTTTTGGTTATCAGACTAATTTATTAGTAATGGCACCAGGACAATATAAATTTATAGATTATATAAAGTGTGGTATACCTTTGACCTTGCTAAGTTGGATAATTTTTATATTATTTATACCTAGATACTTTAATTTAATATAATTATTTATATATGGAGAAAAATATGTCCACCAAAAAAATTTCTAGAAGAACTCTTATCAAAACATCTGGTTTAGTTGCAGTTACTTCATTAGTTTCTGCCTGTAATAATGGTGGTACACCAGATAAACCTAATAAATCTGCCAATGTTCTTAAAAAGAAAGTTGAGTGGAAAATGGTTACAACGTGGCCTAAAAACTTTCCAGGATTGGGAACTGGAGCTCAAAGAATTGCTGATAGCATTTCATCTATGTCTGATGGTAGGTTAAGCGTGAAACTTTTTGCAGCAGGGGAGCTAGTGCCGGCCTTTGAATGTTTTGATGCTGTAAGAGAAAATAAAGCTCAAATGTTTCATGCATCACCTTATTATTGGATAAATAAAAATAAATCAATGCCATTTTTTGGCGCAGTTCCAGGTGGAGTTACAACTCAAGAACATAATGCATGGATCCATTATGCTGGCGGACAACAGTTATGGAATAAATTATATGCTGATTTTAATCTAAAACCTTTTATGGGGGGAAATAGTGGTACTCAAATGGGTGGATGGTTTTTGAAAGAAATAAATGGAGTAAGTGATTTTAAAGGGCTTAAAATGAGAATACCTGGATTAGCAGCAGAAGTGCTTAATAGAATGGGAGGTACTGCTGTAGCCTTGCCAGGTGGAGAAATAATGCCTGCATTACAATCCGGGGCAATAGATGCTACGGAATGGGTTGGTCCCTGGAATGATCTAGCCTTTGGGTTTCATAAAATAACAAAATTTTATTATGGTCCAGGATTTCATGAACCTAGCTCTGCCTTAGAGTGTAGTATAAATTTAGATGCATATAACTCCCTTGATACAGATCTAAAAATGATAATTAAATATGCTTGTGAAGCAGAAAATAGCAGAATGTTTTCTGAGTTTACAGCAGCAAACATTGAGGCCCAGCAAAAACTAGTAAACTCACATGGAGTAATTATTAAAAATTTTCCTAAAGATGTATTTGATTTAATGATGGAATTATCAAAAGAAGTTGTATCAGAAACAGCATCAGAAGGAAAGATTAATAGAGAAATTTATGATAGTTGGAGTTTCTTTAAAAAGAATGCAAAATTAAGATCACCTTTTGCTGAACATGGGTATGCGAACTTAAGTAACAACTAATATAATTTTTTTATATTTGATATCTATGTAAAGTATTAGAATTATAAGGATTGAAAGTATGAAAGCATAAAAGCATTTTTAAAATACATACTTAATTTATACTATTAAATTAATACTTAGAAGTAATATTATTTTCAATAAATCTTTCTATTTCGCTTTCTGTATAATTAAATTCTTTAAGTATTTCTATGCTATTTTGGCCTAGTAATGGGGCTAGCTGTTCTCCATTTATAGTAGAGTAAGAATAAATGGGTGCAGGTCTTGGTGCTCTAATTTTACCATATACTTTACTCTCATAAAATTTAATTATTTCATTTTCCATAATTTGTTCATTTTTTAAAAGTTCAACTCTGCTTAAAATAGGAGCACTTGGCACCTCTTGTTTTTCAAGCCTTCTTAATATATCACGTGATTCAAATTTAGCAACTTCAGCAGCAATGATTTTACGCCTTTCTATCTTATTTTCTACTCTGGCATTTGGAGTGATAAACCTGACATCTTTAATTAAATCTTCTCTAGATAAAGCTTTACAAATTCCTATCCATTCTTTGTTAGTTACAGCACCTGCTGTGATAAATTTTTTGTCTCTTGTTATAAAAACTAAATCTAAACCTAACTGCCCTTTAGAAGGGTCAGTCTCTTTTCCAACAAAAGTAAGAGAAGCACTTCCTTCTGGCCATAAATATGAAATCATAACATCTAACATAGCTATTTCAATATGCTGACCTATTTTATATCTTTCCCTGTAGAATAGAGCAGAACTTATAGCCTGAGCAACAGCAAGCCCCGTTGTCTTATCTGGAATAATAGTTCTTACTTGCTTAGGTATATTAGTAGACTGGTCTCTTTGAATATCTGCTAGGCCAGAAAGAGCCTGAATAACAGGATCATATACTCTTTGATTAGAGTATGGACCTTTTTTCCCAAAACCACTAATTGATGTATAAATTATATTTTTATTAATAGACTTTACTTCATTGTAACCTAATCCCATTTTCTCTATAACTCCTGGTCTAAAGTTTTGTATAAAAACATCAGAATGTATAATGATAGTTTTTAAAATATTTAGAGCTTTTTTATTTTTTAAATTTAGAGTTAGTGACCTTTTACTTCTATTACAACATAAAAAAGAGTCGGTTATTCCATTAACACTTTTACCTACGTGTCTCATTAATTCTCCCTCTAGAGGTTCCACTTTTATTACATCAGCTCCCTGATCACCTAATATCATTGTTGCCATAGGACCAGAAACCATAGCAGTCAAATCTATAATTTTTATTCCTGTTAAAGGTCCTTTACCTATCATAATTTTTCCTAATTAAAAGTAACTCACTTAATAAAACAATCATCAAAAGCATTATTATAAGTTTTTCTATTTTTTGCATTTAATAAATAGTTATTTACTCTATCGCTTTTAATTTCAATATTAAATTTATTACAATGCATTAAACAACTAATAAAAATAATATCTGCTATACATGGACTATCACCTAATAACCATCCATTTTTAGGTACACTATTTTCACATGATTTAATCATTCTATCGAAATGTTTTCTTGCTGCTTGTATAGCATTTGGAGCTTCACCATATAAGTTTGATAATCCTAAATTACTAGGGCTTTCATGTTTTCTTAATGTGTAAATTACTAAACAGTCTAATTCCATTAATGAAAAAAAAACCCACTCATCAATTTTTGCTTTATTGCTTGCTGTCTTTGGTATGAAAAAATCATATGGCTTTTTAAAGTTATTAGCTATGTAAAATACTGCAGCCGCACTTTCGGTTATAATGATATTATTATGCTTTAATGTAGGTATTTTTCCTTTAGGATTAAGTTTTAAATATTTGTTAGTTTGTGTTTCACCAGTTCTGGATCCAATTTTATATTTAATAAAACTTAATTTATACTCATACAATATCCAATATATTCTGAATGGTCTATAAGAATTATAGCCCCACACTTCTATAGAATTATTAATCATATAATAGTTAAATCAATCATATACAATCTTAGGAAGATAAGTCGCAAGTTCTGGAAAATACCATAATACTACTAACATTAATAATTGAATAATTACGAAAGGTATAGCTCCTCTATAAATTTGAGAGGTCAAAACACTTTTAGGGGCGACACCTCTTAAATAAAAAAGTGCGAAACCAAAAGGTGGTGTTAAAAAAGATGTCTGTAAATTTATTGCTATCATAATAGCAAACCACAAAGGATCAACTCCCATCATTAATATTGCTGGCCCAATTATAGGAACTACTACATAAATTATCTCAAAAACTTCCAGAAAAAATCCTAATAAAAAAATAGCAATCATAGTGATAATTATAGATGTTAATACTCCTCCAGATAAATTTGTTAAAAAGTGGGCTACTATTTCATCACCTCCATATCCTCTAAAAACTAAAGAAAATAATGCTGCTCCCACTAAAATAACGAAAACCATTGATGTGGTTTTAGCAGTACTTTGAACAACCTCTTTCATTACCTTAAAGCTTAATTGTCTTTTCATGAAAGAAAGAATTATTGCGCCTATAGCACCTACACCAGCAGACTCAGTAGGAGTTGCTAACCCACCTAATATCGAACCTAAGACAGCTATAATCAATAGTAAAGGAGGTAACAAAGCCTTAAAAACGCTTTTATATATTGAAAAAGCTTCTGCTTCATTGATATCATTCTTCTTTATAGGAATAGAGTCTGGGTTAATGTATGAATTGATTAGTTGCCATATTATATATAAAAATACTAGAGATATTCCTGGAATTAGTGCTCCCACAAATAAATCTGTTACGCTTACTGACTCTGGTGAAAAATTTCCCAGTTCTAACTGTGCTTGCTGGTAAGAAGCAGAAATTTGATCACTTAATAAAATTAATACTATTGATGGAGGAATTATTTGTCCTAATGTACCTGAAGCACAAATTGTACCTGTGGCTAAACTTGGAGAATAACCCTTTTTAAGCATTGTAGGTAATGATAGCAAACCCATAGTAACTACTGTAGCCCCTACTATACCAGTAGACGCGGCAAGAAGTGCTCCAACTAAAGTAACTGAAATAGTTAACCCCGATCTTACATTATTCATTAAAACAGACATAGATTCTAATAATTCTTCTGCTATTTTTGATTTTTGTAACATTACTCCCATAAATACGAATAATGGGACGGAAATTAGAAGATCATTAGTCATTATTCCATATATTCTATTGGGTAATGCGGATACATAAGACAAGTCAAATATATTTATGGAATATCCAAATAAAGCGAATAAGAGAGGTACTCCTGATATAGTAAAGGCTACAGGATATCCTGTTAATAAAAATAGAAACATTATGATTAACATACTAACAATCATAAATTCTTGGGTAAAAATCATTTATTTACCTTTCTTAAATAGTTTTTTATATTTTTAAATATAATAAATAAACCCTGCATAAATAACATTATTGAAAAAATCCATATCAGTGATTTTAATAGGTAAACTGCATGAAGACCTCTTTCTTCCAAAGAACCTTCTAATTGTTGCCATGAATTGATTACATAAGTAAAGGAATAATAAATTATAGTTATACAAAAAGGTATTAAAAATATTAATGTACCAATTATATCTACTAAAAACTTATTCTTGTCTTTTAATTTCGAGTAAAAAATATCCACTCTAACATGCTCGTCCTCAGCCAAAGTGTAAGCTGCACAAACCATAAAAACTGATGCATATAAATATCTTACTAATTCTTGCATCCAAATAAAGCCAATATTAAACATGTATCTCAATACAACTATTATACAAGTTAATAAAACCATAAATAGCAAGGCCCATGAAAAAATCTTACCTAGATTGATATTTAATTTGTTTAAAAAACCTAAAATATTCATAATTAAGTATAAAGTATATAGTTAATTAAGAATATTATCTATAAAGTTGCTTCTAGTAAATGGTAATGTTTTATTTATTGAATTAGAAAACTTTCTTAGAAAAGTAGTTGTTATCCTAAAACCATCAATTAACTGGCCTTTACTAGCTTTATCTTGAGATATTAAAAACCTTGGTAACTTTAAAAGTTTATTTTCCCATTTCTTTCCCTCTTGAGCATTAACAGCACATCCTGATTTAGGAGAAATATATTTTAAATTTTCTTTTTTATTACTTACAACACATTTAGACAGTTCTAAGCCGAAACCAACCTTTTTAAGCAAAAAAACTTCCCATCTTATATACTCCTCAATCCACTCCTCTTCGAAAGTGAATATCTTATGAATTAAACTGTTGGTATATATATATAATTCATTTTCTACTTCATTTTCTAATAAACAAAACTCTAATAAGTTAATAATTGATATAACACATGAGAATCTCTTTAGATCTTTTAAGTATATTAATGGATAAGCCTTCATTAAATCAACGGTAAATGTACCTAGCATATCTTCTGTTCTTGCCTTATATGAAATACTAACATAATTTCCTGTGTCATAAATATTACATTTTTTCTTAGACTTTGCTCCTTTTATAAAACCTTTTTGAACACCATATTTTTTTGTAAAAACTTTTAATATCAATGAGGTTTCTGAATAATTAACTGAAGACAAAATTATAGCCTCATCTTCCCAAATAATCACTATTAATCCCCTTTATTCTTTTTTTTTTTTTTTTTTTTTAAAAAAATATATAAATGAAATTTTTTCTTCAGATTATTCTCAAGATCTCTTCTAGCTAGCATACTTATTTTTCTTATATTTTCGCCTTTCTTTCCTAAAATAATTGGTTTATATGAAGATTTACTTAGTATAATAGTTATATGTACTGTGATACTTTTATCTTTATTGATAGATACTTTGTCTGTATTAAATATTAAATTAAAAGGGATTTCAGCGTGAATATTCTCAAGAACTTTTTCTCTTACAATTTCCTTTAGATATAAAATATCTGTTGCTAAATCATTCTGCAAGTATGGCTTATCATCTTTAAAATCTCGAGTTTTTAATATATGATCAATTAATTTATTTAATCCTATATTTTTTAAAGCTGATATAGAAAATATAACATTTTTATGAAAATATTTATTAATTTGGCTTACTTTTTTAAGAAAATTGCTCTCAGGTAAAAGGTCTACTTTATTTAATAATATAAAAAAATCTAAATTATTTTTTTCAAAGTACTCACAGATAATTTTTATTTTATCAATACTATCTTTTTTTATATTAAATAATAGAAGTATTAAATCAACTTCTAAAGCTATGTTTGAGGCTTCCTTAAAAACAGCTCTATTTATATTTTTTTTATATGTAATTATTCCTGGAGTATCTGTAAAAATAATTTGTTTATTATTTACATTAAAAGCTGCACTGGTGTTTTTTATTGTAGTATTAGCTTTTCTAGTTACTATAGATAGTTTCTGATTAAGTAAATTATTTAAAAGCGTCGATTTTCCTGTATTAGGTTCACCTAATATACCTATTTTTAAGGTTTTGATATTATTTTGCAATTACGTTATTATCTAAAAATTTTTTAATAAATTCTTCTGCCGTTTTTTTTTGGGCACTTTGTAAACTTTTACCTTTACCAGTAATAATTTTATAATTTTTAACTATTAACTCTATTTCAAAAAGAGGGTCATGGTCTAATCCTTGCTTTTCTTTAATCTTATAAGTTGGTAGACCTAACCCTTTTGCTTGAGTCCATTCTTGCAAAATTGATTTAGCGTCTTTTTTAAGCTTTTTACTATCTACTAATTCATTTCCCCATAAATCAACAACTAAACCTCTAACTTTTTCTATACCCGAGTCAACATATAAAGAACCTAATATTGCTTCCAAGTAATCTGATAAAACTTTATTAGATATTTGTATACAACTATTTTTTTTTAAAAATAAATCCAATTTTATTTTATAAGCTATTTTTGAAATTGTCATAGAGGATGTTAAAAATGAAAAGATAGTAGCTAACTTTCCCTCATTAAGCTCTGGATATCTTTTATATAGTTCTGAAGCTAATACAATTGCAAGAACTCTATCTCCTAAAAACTCTAGACGTTGAAATTCTTTTTTAAATACTTCGTTACTGTAAAAAATCTTTTTAAAATTTTTTTTATTTTTAAATTCTAATTCTAATTTGATTAAGTCCATGACTTATAGTAATTTTCCTATTCTATTGAATCTTATGGTCTCAGGGAATTTTCCAAACCTAATTCCAAAAAACTCCAAATTATTTTTAGAATATTTTATAGATAAAAATATCATTGCAGCTTTTCCTATTAAATTTTCTTCTTTCACAAAACCTACTTGAGATAGAATCCTACTGTCTGATGAATGTTCTCTATTATCTCCCATTACAAAATAATGTCCTTTAGGTACTGTATAATTATTAGTATTATTTAAGTCAAAATTACCTGATTCATCAAAACTTGCACCAATAATTCCATCAAAAGATACGTCATCAATTACTAAGTATTCTTTATTTATATCATTAGTTTCTTTATACAAGTCAAACTTCTCAAGATAGCCATTTCTGTGAAAATCTTCAAATAACCCTATTTTTTCTTTTTTGAAAGGAACATCATTAATGTAAATTATTCCATCAGATACCCTCACAGTGTCTCCAGGTAGACCTATTACTCTTTTGATATAATCTGTTTTGTTATCACCAGGATACTTAAAAACAGTTATATCACCTCTTTTTGGTTTAGAAAAAAATAACCGCCCTTTAAAAGGTAAATATCGTCCATACGGCATTGCATATTTACTGTATCCATAACTAAACTTAGAAACGAATAAAAAGTCTCCTACTAAAAGGTTAGGCTTCATAGAACCTGATGGTATAGTGAAAGGTTCAAACAAAAAACTTCTGAGAAATACTGCTATAACGATAGCAAAAATAAAAGTTTTAAATACCTCTATCATCTTCTCTTTTGATAACAAATATAAAATAACTATTATTATTAAAATTATCAGTATTGTGTTCATTAAGTCACTCTCCTTATATAACTTCTATTAATACAACAGCTTGAGCTAAGTCTTTTTCATCTGTTATTGTAATAGAAATTTTAGATTTTTTATTTTTGGGTGTCATTTTATTTAAAAAAATTTTTGCTTTACCTTTTAATATTACCCTAGGTTTGCCTGTTTTCATATTATTAATTTCTATATGTTTCCAGTATACTCCTTTATTAATACCAGTTCCTAAAGCTTTAGAGACAGCTTCTTTAGACGCAAATCTTTTGGCATAGCAAGCAGCATTATTTCTTACTCTATCACATTTATTTATTTCACTTTCTGTAAAACATCTCTCTTTAAATCTATCCCCATATCTATTTAAGGTTTTCTTTATTCTAGAAATATCACACAAATCTATTCCTATACCTATTATCATTATTATCCCTCTTTAATAATGTTTTTCATTTTTTTAACTACCGTAGATAAGCCATAAAAGATTGATTCTCCAATTATAAAATGTCCAATATTAAGTTCCTCTATTCCGCTAATTTTTATTATTTTTTTTACCTTCGCATAGTTTAGCCCATGACCAGCCCGTACACTTACACCTTTTGATTTTGCGTAATTTACAACAGAAGAAAAATTATCTAATAAAGTTTTTTCATGAAATTTATCCGCATTTGCAAATTCTCCTGTATGAAACTCTATTGCTTGTATTCCAAGTTCTAAAGATAACTCAACACTTTTCTCTTCAGGGTCTAAAAAAAGTGATACTTCTGCATTATTTTCTATTAATCTAGGAATATTATTTTTTAAAAAATTAAAATTGCTTTTAATGTTTAGTCCTCCTTCAGTAGTAAGTTCTTTTCTTTTTTCAGGCACAATACAAACTTTTTTAATATTATTTTCTATTACAAAGTTAAACATAAATTCGGTAGGAGCTATTTCCAATTGTAGAGGAATATTTATATTTTTTTTTACATCTATAACATCATGGTCTTTAATATGCCTCCTATCCTCTCTTAAATGCACTACTATTAAATCTGCCCCTGCATCTTTTGCAATAATTGCTGCTTTAACTGGCTCTGGGTGCTTTGCACCTCTAGCATTTCGTATAGTTGCTACATGATCTATATTAACTCCTAACCTCATATCTTACTTTTTACCTTTACTTTTCTTTTATAAGATTTTAGTAAATTTAAAAATATAAAATATGAAAATATCCAAGACAAAAACATAATCGGTATAGAACCAATCAACATAAAAGGTACTAATTTTAAATTATTTAAACTATTCTTTAACTCATCTAAATCAGCAAAAATCAATATATTCTTTAGCATTCCCAATAATGTAGCTATTTCTTCTTTAATATTTTGAAAAGAAAACTCTTTATAGTCTGTTAATATACCATAATTTATAAAATAGCCAATTTCATATGTTAAATACCAAATAAATGGGAATGTCCATGGATTACCAAAAAGAGTTCCGATTAAAGCAGCTGCCATAGACCCCCCAATTATCCAAGAGACAAAAATGGCTAGTAAAGCATGTAAACCTATGAACGGTGTAAACGATACAGCTAAACCGGTTGCCAAACCTAGGGATAATTCTTGTGGTGAACCTTTTATTCTTTTAAGACTTACACTAATATATTTTTTTGTTCTAGAAAAAATAAAGAAAGATTTGAAAAAAACTATTGTGGTAAACATCAAATTTCTTTTTCTTTTTCTCCCAAAAGGCATATTATTACTTTATAAATCTACTTCCTGGTTTTACAGCAGGTATTTTTGAGAGTTCCAACGGAATATTATCATCAGAAAATATTGGAGCATCAATTTTAAGTAAAGAAGTAAAAGGAAATTTAAATTTAATGTTACTACTACTTCTATCTATTATTGTAGATAAACATAATACATTTCCTCCAAAAGAGTTAATACATTCAGTACTTTCAAATGAAGATTTTCCAGTTGTAAGCACATCCTCAATTAATAATATGTTTTGATTTCTTTTAATCTCAAAGCCCCTTCGTAGGGTAAATTTTTTATTTACTCTTTCAAGAAAGATTGAATTTTTATTTATAATTTCGCCTACCTTACATGCTATTATTATTCCCCCCATGGCAGGAGAAACTACTAAATCGATTTTTTCAATATTGATTATTTTTTTTATATTTACAACCATATCATTAGCTATTTTATTTAAGTATTTTGGATTACTCAAAACTATTGCCGACTGTAAATAAACTGAACTGTGCTTTCCTGAAGAAAGGATAAAGTGTCCATCTAGTAAAGCTTTTTCACTTTTATAAATTTCTAATATTTCATTGTTTTTCATTTCAAAGTCTTTTTATCTGATAAATGCTTTCTTCTAATTTTAATGATAGGATAAAATCATCTAAATGTTTTACATCATTTACATTTAAATTAATATCTATATTAAAAAAATCTTCTGATCTTTTGTTTATATTCATGTCTACAATATTTATATTAGCTTTCTTTATACAAGAAGTTACTTTGTGTAATGCTCCAATTTTATTTTGCAATGTTATATTAATTCTTGAAAGTTGAGGAAACTTCCCTACTTCTTTATCCCACATTAATTCATACCATAATTCAGGGTAATCTGAAAATCTATCTAAAGTAGAACAATTCAATAAATGAACATAAACTCCTCTACCCTCTACTAAAATACCTACTATATTTTCTCCTAAAAGAGGTGAGCAACACTCAGCTAATTTAATGGGCATTCCTTTAGTTAAACCAATAATTGGAAGGTCTTTCTTTTTATTACCATTTATTGTTTGCTGGCTTGTATTACCTTGTGTAAGAAAATCTAAAATTAATTCAGATGATACTTCAGCTCTACCTATAGCTATATAGAAGTTTCTATAACTGTCATAATTAAACGCGTTTATTAACGTTTTCAAGGTTTTTTTTGTAGCTTTTTTGTTTATGTCTAATAATATTTTTTTTAGTATTTCTTTTCCAAGTTTTTCAAACTCATCCTCTTCATGGACTTTAATGAATTTTTTGATTTGGCTTTTTGCTTTTCCTGTCTTACAAATATTTATCCAGGACTTCTGAATTAGTCCTCCTTTAGAGCGTAAAATTTCAATTTGATCTCCATTTTTAATAACATTTTTTATAGGAGCTAATTTCCCATTAACTTTTGCTCCTATTGTACTGTTACCTAAATTAGTATGTACAGCATAGGAAAAATCTAATAGAGTAGAACCTCTAGGAAGAGATATTACATCCCCTTTAGGTGTAAAACAAAACACATTATCTGTGTACATATTCATTCTAGAATATTCTATTAATTCTCTTGGGTCATCAGCCGTTTTAATTATATCTAAAACATCCTGAAACCATTTAGATCCTTTATTTATATCTCCAACCTTATTAATACTTTTTGCGTCTTTGTAAATCCAATGAGAAGCTACTCCGTATTCAGCTAACTGGTGCATTTTCTCTGACTTAATTTGCAACTCCATTTTTGTTCCATTTTCACCTATAACTGTAGTGTGAATAGATTGATAACCATTTGGCTTTGGTGTAGATATAAAATCCTTAAATCTTAATGGAATCATTGCCCATTTAGTATGTAGAATGCCTAGAACTTTATAACATTCCGATTTTGATTTAGTAATAATTCTAAAAGCATATATGTCAGAAACGTTTTCCAATGCTATTGATTTTTTTAACATCTTTTTCCAGGTAGAGTATGCTTTTTTTTCTCTCCCAGTTATTTCTATTACATATTTTTTATCAATAATTTTTCTTAAATTTATAATCGTATCATTAATAAAGTTTTTATTTTGCTTTCTTAGAAATAGTATTCTTTTATATATAGATTGGTATGCCCTATTATTAGTTTCTTTAAAAGCTAATTCCTCTAATTCTTCTCTCATAACTTGAAAGCCAACTCTACCTGCAAGAGGAGCAAATACCTCTAATGTTTCTTTAGCTATTTTATATCTTCTAGTATCATCTTTTACAAATTTAAGAGTTCTCATATTGTGTAATCTATCTGCAAGCTTTATTATTAAAACTCTTATATCTTTACAAATCGCTAATATAAACTTACTAAAGTTACTGGCTTCTCTAATTTCAGTATCAGGCAACTGAATTTTTGATAATTTAGTTACTCCTTCCACTAACTGATTTATTTCTTGTCCAAAGTATTCTTCAATTTCTTTATTTGTAGCTACACCATCCTCCACTGTATCATGAAGTAAAGCTGTAATAATGCTTTGGTAATCTAATTTCAAATCTACTAAAATTTTTGCTACTGCATAAGGGTGAGAAGCAAATGGCTCACCAGAATCTCTAAATTGATTATTATGCCTATCAAAAGAGAAATAATAAGCTTTTTTTAAAAGCTCTTTATTACAGTTAATATTTTGAAAGCTTATATTTTTGTCTAATTCTAAGTAATACTTTTCAGGTTGATCTGCAAAATCTTTTGCACTTTTAAGCATTAAAATTAGTTTTAACTGCTCTCATCAATAGAAAGTCCAGCATCTGAAGCATTTTCTTCTACGTCTTCAATTACATCTTCGCTAAGTTGTTGAGACTCTATTATAACTTCACCAGTCTTTTCTTCTTCTTCTTCAGGCTCAGTTAATACTTCTTCATGATATTTTTGTAAACCCTTAACCAAACTATCTTTAGTCTCGTTTAAATCTAGTTTTTTTTCAGCAATTTCACGTAAAGCAACAACAGGGTTTTTATCTCTATCTCTTTCTAACAAAGGCTGTGCACCTTTGGACAAAACTCTGGCTCTTTCAGCCGCCAACAATATTAACTCAAAACGACTTTCAACTATTTTAACACAATCTTCTACTGTAACTCTTGCCATACCAATAACTTAATTAAAATAAATAAAAAAGCAAGTTTATAATTTTTCTTTTAATTGTTGTTTATCTTTTATTTTAGTAATTAAAAAATCGATTTTTTTTTTATAAATAGGGTGTTTCCAATTTCTTGCTATCATTTTCATAGGATTTAATACAAACTTTCTTAAGTGAAGTCTAGGATGAGGTAAAATTAAATTATCATTTAAGACTAACCCCTTAAAATCTAAAATATCTATATCAAGTGCTCTAGAAATTCCATATTTTTTCTTTTTTCTTCCTATTTTAACTTCTAAAGATTTTAGGTGGCCAAGTAAATTTTTTGGATTATTCATTTTTTTATTTATGATTAAACATTTAACAACACTATTTATAAATTGAGGTATATTAGAATATGGTATTGGGTAGGTCTCCCAATTACTAGAACAACTAACTACTCGCAATCCTATTTTAGGCAATCTTTTTTTAATAGTCTCGTGAAAGAAAACTATATTTCTAAATGGTAATATTCTTAAGTTAGAACCAATAGCTATGTATACAAATTCTGATTTATACTTCATCTGTTTTTAAATATGAGATAATAGCAAAAATTAAAAATAATATAACGACCATAAATGCTAATGAGTAACTCAAACTAATAGAAAAATTGTACTTCTCATTTAAATTCATAATTATTATTCCTGTTACCCATTGCACTAAAAAAACACCAAAAAAGTTAAATAAATTTGCTGTTGTAAGAACTTTTCCTATAATTTTTTCATTAAATATTGCCCTGTAATGAGATATAAGAATTAAAGTAAAAGCTCCAAAAAAACCTAAAAAACTAAATAATATAATAAAAAGTAATATACTGTTAAAAATATTTAAACAAAGCAGACTCAGCAGTAAAGTCATAATAACAGCACTGGTAATCAAAATAACTTTTTTTCTATTTATTTTTTTCTCTACAGCACCAAATACAATAGATCCTATTGCCCAAAATAACGCCATACACATTAAAATAATACTAACATACTTATTACTTATATCATGCACAAGAAGTAAATATTTTCCTCCCCACAAAGTTAAAATAAATGCAAAACTTGCATAACCAAACATAGACATGGGCAACATTAATAAAAAATTTTTATTTTTTAATATTTCTTTAAATGCTTGTAAATTTGATTCTAAAACTAATTTATTTTTTAATTTATCTTCTTTAGGAAAATAGAAAAATAATAATATTATCAATAATAATATCAAAAAAGAGGAATAAAAGAATGCGTTTTTCCATCCAATTAAATTAGTAAAATTATAAAAAGGTTCAGTGGCAAAAAGTGCTCCTAACCCTCCCATTCCCATAACAATTCCTGAATAAAAAGCAAATTCTCGAGCCTTTAAAATTCTTGTTAAAACTACAAGTGGCCCCATCAAACAAACCCCGCACCCCATACCTTGTAATGCTCTAGCTAAAATTAAAAAATTTAAATTATTTCCAAAACTAAATATTAGGCTTCCAATAAAAATTATTAAAAGCATAAATATTATAATTTTAATTGGGTTATATTTATCTAAAGCAATTCCTAAGGGTATTTGAGTTAACGCAAATGATAAAAAAAAAACACCTCCCAGTCTTCCTAATTGTTCAGAGTTTAAGTTTAGGTCTGAAGAAATATCTATTGCAACCACTCCTAAGGAAGCTCTATAAAACTGACTAATAAAGTAAGTACAGGAAAGTAAAATTATTATTAAGGTTATATTTTTTTTCATTGATATTACTTTTACCTGACAATATAAATTTAATACAATCAATTTATTTATTTGATTAATTTAATTATTTAAATAGAATATAGCATGTTAAAAATTCTTCTAAAAATAAGCATAATAATTGAAAAAATAGTAAGCTTCTCTGGTAAATGTGGTTCTTGGTTAGCTATTCCGCTCATTTTTATTATTATTTTTGATATAGTTACAAGAAGGTTTTTGGTTTTAGGTTCAACAAAACTTCAAGAAATGGAATGGCACCTTCATACGGCTTTATTTCTTTTGGTTTTAGGATACGGTTACCTAAAAAACTCGCATGTTCGCATAGAAATAGTAAGAGAAAAATATTCAAGTCTCACAAAAAGTATTTTAGAAATATTAGGAATACTGCTATTTTTGATACCATACACTTTGTTAGTAATTTATTATGGTTGTGATTTTGTTTCTAGATCTTTTAGTATGAATGAAGTATCTTCAGCACTTACAGGACTTTCACATCGTTGGATAATTAAATCCTTCATCCCTGTAGGAATGTTATTATTGTTACTAGCAGGTATTGCAATTCTTCTTAAAAACTTAATTTTTTTAATTTCTGGAAAAGCAGCTATTACTGATCTTAGAAAAAATAATTTAGATGATAGCTCTGATTTAAAAAAACCTTTTTCAGTGAAATAAAATGGATATTATAACTTTATTACCAGTTCTTATGTTTTTAACTTTAGCTTTACTTTTGTTTAGTGGCTTCCCTGTAGCTTTCATACTTGGTGGAGTGGGTCTAATGTTTGGTTTCATTGGTATTCAATTAGATGTTTTTAGCATGATTGAATTTTTTAATATTTTATCAAGAATATGGGGAGGTGTATGTGAAAACCTTATACTAGTTGCGATACCAATGTTTATATTCATGGGTACCATGTTAGAAAAATCTGGTGTAGCAAAAGATTTACTCTATGCCTTACAGATTTTATTGAGATCAGTACCAGGAGGCTTGGCTTTGTCCGTAACTATTATGGGGACTATAATGGCCGCTACCACTGGTATTATTGGAGCATCAGTAGTTATGATGACATTATTAGCATTACCAGTAATGCTTGAGAGGAAATATGATAAATCATTGGCTACTGGAACGATAGCTGCCTCAGGAACACTTGGAATATTAATTCCTCCTTCAATTATGTTAGTAATCATGGCAGATCTTTTAGCTATTTCTGTAGGAACTTTATTTGTTGCATCTGTAATTCCAGGTTTGCTTCTTGCAATATTATACTTTTTTTACCTATTTTTTAGGACCAGATTTAATCCTAGTTTGGCACCATCACTTCCAAAAAATATTGGTCCTACTAATAACAAAGAAAAACTATTGTTGATTTTAAAATCATTTATACCTCCAATAGCTCTAATTATCTTAGTATTAGGCTCAATATTTGGCGGTTTTGCTACACCAACAGAAGCAGCTGGTGTAGGAGCTTTAGGGTCAATCATATTAGCACTTTTAAATAAAAGGCTAAAATTTAGTGTGTTAAAAGATGTTACAGAGAGATCTGCACTTACTAGTGCAATGATTTTTGGAATATTTATTGGTGCTACAGCTTTTTCATATGTATTTAGATCACTAGGAGGAGATGACCTTATTCATCAATTTGTAAATGAGATGGGTTTTGGGCCATGGGGAATATTATTTGTTATGATGGGGCTAGTTTTTATATTAGGTTTCTTTTTTGACTGGGTTGAAATAACTTTAATAGTATTACCATTATTTGCTCCAATAATGCAGACTTTAGATTTTGGAAGCCATGTTCCTACCAATATGATAGTACCTTGGATTGCTGTTTTACTTGCTGTAAATTTACAGACCTCATTTCTTACCCCGCCATTTGGTTTTGCTTTATTTTACATGAAAGGAGTTTCTCCTCCTGAAGTAAAAATACAAACTATTTATAAAGGAATTATACCTTTTGTTTTATTACAATTATTAGGCTTAATTTTAGTAATTAGGTTTCCGGAGATAGCATTATGGTTACCAGGAATTGTTTTAGATTAATAATTTATATATCATTTTTCTTTAGTATTAGTGGTATTTTGGTGAGCGAGGATAAAATGAGTAATATAGAATTAAATATAAATGATGCTTACAGTAAATATAAATTAAAAAAACTTAAAATTATAGATATCCGCACCATTAAGGAGTGGAAAATTACTGGTACTATACCTGAATCTTTCCTAATAAACATGCATAATGAAGATTATTCTGAAAATCATAACTTTTTAGAAGAAGTAAAAAAAATAGTAGACCTAAATAAAGATACTGATGTCGCCTTCATTTGTGCTTCTGGAGCTAGGTCTGAAATAGTAGTAAATTATTTTAGAGAAAAAAAATATCATAATACTTTTCATATTCCAGAAGGTATTTTAGGAAAAGATAGAGATGGTTGGCTTTACTTAGGTTTCCCAATTGAAAACTATATTGAGCAATAAGGTGATATAATTGATTTTCACTGGTGCCTATGAGTTAAATGCAGATCACACCAAAGTCTGGAAATATTTAAATAATCCAGTCATATTAAAAAACTGTATAGATGGTTGTAAAGAGTTTGTTTATGAAGATGAAAGTAGTTATAAAGCTTTGATCTTGATTAAGTTAGGCCCCATAAATGCCTCTTTTAAAAGTAAGATAAAAATATTAAACATAAAAGAAATGGAAAGTTACGATATAGAAGCATCTGGTAATGCTGGTCAACTAGGCTTTGCTTCTGGTAAAATAAATGTTTATTTAGAAAAAAAAGGTCTAAATACTTTATTAACTTATAAAGCAGAAGCTAAAATAAATGGTAAGATTGCACAGTTAGGGTCTAGGTTAATAGATGGAAGCGTGAAAAAGAATACAGATTTATTTTTTAATAACTTTAAAAAATCATTAACAGATAATAGTTTTTCTTCAATTGGAAAAAATAAATCTTTAAATAAAGAGTCTAACTTTAAACTAATTATTTGTTTAGTCTTTTTATTTTTTATTATTGTCATATTATTAGGTATATATGCAAAATAAAAACTTAGTTAATATAAATATTAATAATAAAAATTATAAGCTCAAGGTAGAACCTAGATTACTTTTAGTTGATCTGTTGCGGTATGAGTTAAAGTTAACTGGCACTCATATTGGTTGTGATACTTCGCAGTGTGGTTCTTGTATGGTGCTTCTAAATAATAAATGTGTTAAATCATGTTCTGTGCTAGTCATGCAATGTAATGATAAATCTATACAGACTATAGAAAATATTGGAGAAAAAGATAAATTACATAATGTCCAAAAATCATTTAAAGACAATCATGGGCTGCAATGTGGTTTTTGCACTCCAGGATTTATAATGTCAGCAATTGAAATAAAGCATAATAATATATCCAAGGAAGAAGATATAAGAGAATTTTTAAGTGGAAATTTATGTAGATGTACTGGTTATCAAAACATAATAAAATCAATAATATCTTACCTTAAACTATCCACTTAAGCATATATGTATAATTTTAAATATCATATTCCAAACTCTATTGAAGAAAGTATAGACATATTTAACAAAGCCGAATTTCCAAAATATCTGGCAGGAGGAATGACTATTATTCCATCTATGAAACAAAACCTATCAACACCATCTGATTTAATAGATCTTCAAAATATTAATGAACTAAATGGCATCAGTATTTCTGAAAAATCAAATATTCTAGTGGGGGCACTTACAACACATAATCAATTATCTAAATCATCATTAATTAAAAATAATATTTCCGGTTTATCTTACTT
>MDTB01162654.1_pt1 | contig 26944 bp, 24 predicted proteins | sample 811161 | NCBI WGS metagenome assembly MDTB01 (sample SAMN05326650, study PRJNA326480) | marine metagenome | isolation source: seawater | place: Mediterranean Sea | collected 2009 | reverse complement strand
TAAAATTTATAGTACAGGGTTTGAGGCAGATCATGAAATAACAGTTAAACTAATGCGATCAAACTATAAATTTATTGAGGTCCCAATTAAATATAATCCTAGAACTGTAAAGGAAGGTAAAAAAATTAATTTTATAGATGCTGTGATAGCATTCTATATTTTATTAAAATTAAAACTGATGAAATATTGATTATGAAGAAAATAAATTTGACAATTTTTGCTGGAGGTTCTGGAAATTCAAAATTAATAAAAGTTCTTAGCAAAATTGATGAAGTAAATCTTAATATAATTGTAAATTGTTATGATGATGGAAAATCCACTGGAGAGCTTCGTTCATTAATCAAAGGAATGCTTGGACCTTCAGATATAAGAAAAAATATATCCAGTTTATTAGATAATCATGACATATTTGAAAAAAAACTTAAATTTATTATCGACTATAGATTTTCAGAAATTTATACGAATAATATTATCAAAATTATTTCTTCTAAACACATCCAGCTAAGAAAAACAATAGAGTCATTGCCCAAAGAAATTTATGAAGATATATTTGAATATTTAAAAATTTTTCAAAAAAAAAAAAATAAAAATTCAAAAGTTACTGATTTTTCTTTAGGAAATATAATATTTTCTGGAATCTTCTTAAAATTAAAAGATTTTAATCAATCAGTTAGGATTTTTTGCAAATTGTTTAATAAAAATGAAAAAATTCATAATATTTCTAATGGGGAAAACTTGTATCTTTGTGCAATTAGGAAAAACGGTGAAATACTTCTGAACGAAGAGGAGATAGTTAGTAAACCAGGAATCTTGATTGAAGATATATATTTATTAAAAGATAAGTTATCTAAAAATTTTACTAAAAATATTTCAAAATTAGATTTAGAAGAAAGAAAGAAAAAATTAAAAACATTAAGCAAAATTCCAGAAATTAATTTATCAATAAAAAATATTATTAAAAACTCTGATATAATTTTATATGGTCCAGGAACAGTCCACTCATCTTTGTTCCCGACATATCTAACTAAGGGTTTATCTTCCTATATTAGTAAATCAAAAGCAATTAAAATATTAATTTCAAATATAGGTAAAGATAAGGATATGCTTTTTGAGGATACAGATAACATTATTAAGAAGACTTTCTATTACTTAAATTTAAAAGCACAAATAAATTTAGAAAAATTTAAACTAATAAATAATTTTTTTATAAATAAAATAGATAGAGACGATATAAATAATAAATTTTTAAATAATTATTTAGAATTAAAGTCTCTTCCTAGAAAAAACGTCAAATTTATAGATTGGGAAGAAGAAAAAGGGAAACATAACCCTATTGCTCTCTTAAGAGAAATTTTTATCACCTATGATAAAAAATATTTAAAAATTTTAAACGACTATTCAAATATTTCAATTATAGTTCCATGTTTAAATGAAAGCAAGACTCTTAAAAAAGTTTGTGAAGAACTCGAAAACTTAAATCTATATTTTAAAAATAACTTATTAACCAAAGAAATTATTGTGGTTGACGCTAGTTCTAGTGATAATTCAGACCAAATTTTAAGAAAGAGAAAAAAAATTAAATATTATAAAATAGATAACCTGGGAAGAGGAAATTCTATTAGATATGGATTTACTAAAGCAAAAGGAGACATTGTAATAATCTTTCCATCAGATGATGAATATAGTGTAAATGAAATACAAAAAATTGTTGAACCTATCATTTTAAATCATACTGATATTACTTTTGGAAGTAGAGCTATTAAATGTACAAACTTATCAAGACAAATTTCTACAATTTATAAAAATAATTTTTTTGGTTATTTAATAAGTAAATATGGTGGTATGATATTGAGCATTTCTTGTTTATTATTTTTTAATAGATACATATCTGATCCACTCACCACTTTTAAAGCATTTAAAAAAAAGACACTCGATAATTTAAATTTAATTTCTAATGGGGTGAATCTTGAAGTAGAAATGATTGCAAAAATTTCAAGAACAGAAAAATATATCTTGGAAATACCAGTAAATCATATTCCAAGAAAAAAACATGAAGGGAAAAAAATTACTATTTTTGATGGAATTAGCTGTTTATTGAGTATTATTAAATTCAAAATATTTAAATAATGTTTTTTTTAGGTTTATTGTCACTTATCCAAATCTGGTTCTTGCCAGGTTTTTTAGTTTTATCATTTTTTAAAAAAAATTAATTTTTATGATAAATTAATTATTGCTTTTCCCCTAAGTATAATTCTTAATTATATTACTGTTTTCTTTTTATTAATATTTAAATCCTATAATTTTACTTTTTTAATATTGCTTTTATTTATACAAATAATTTTACTTATTTATATTTATAGAAATAATTTTAAGCTAATTAACTTTTTCAAATATAAAATAAATATTAAGAAGAATTTTTATTTTATTGATTTTTTACTTATTCTTTTAATTATAATCTATTTTGTCTTAGCTATATCTAATATAGGAGAAATCACATTTCCTGGTGATCCTCTGGTTATGTGGGATGCATGGGCAAAAACATTTGCAGAAGGTAATTTTCCTGAAAATACAATGGATTATCCTCAGGCATATCCAATTTTAATGTCTTTAACTTATGTCTTGATAGGAAGTACTGATATTGAATTTTTCTCAAGATCTGTAGGCTTAGCGTACCCAATTATGCTCTGGGTGATAATATATAGAGTTCAGAAACTACTCCCAAAATTTGCAAACGAGATAAAATTAACATTATTTTTAACTGCTTTATTAACTCTAAACCAGTTCCGTCATACACTATTTATAGGTTATGTTGATCCTATTCTTGTATTTGCTACTGTTTCAATTGGATATCTATTTATTTTGAATTTTGTAAATAAATTTAAAGGAAACGAAATTGTTCTTTTATGTTTGATTGGATTGCTTCCAGGAATATTAAAACAAACTTCGCTGTACTTAACTTTTGCATTCCCAATGGTATTCTATTTAGCAAATATAAAATCAAACAAAATATTTATTTTTAAAACAATATTAATTTATTTTGTTCTATTTATTTTAATAGTCTCTCCTTGGTATTTTTATAAAATTTATTTATTTATTTTAAATGAGGAAAGTTTTCAAATTTTTAATCTTTCTTTCTTTAGTAACACAAATGAACTAGTAAATAATAACTATAATCAAATATTTAATTCTGTATTAGTTAACTTAAAATATGGTTTAAATTTAGTTTTTGGTAAATTTTATTTATTAATTTTAATATTGTTCATAATAGGTTTTTTCAAAAACTACTATTCAAAATTGATTACTATAACTATTTTGCCTTATTTTTTCATTTGGTCGAATGTTTTTGCTAATGATGCTAGAAATTTTGCATTTATGATTCCTTTAGTTTCATTTGTATTATGTTGTGGTATATTTTCCGTACTTAATACTTTGAGTAATAATTTTTATAAGTTTTTTAAAATAAAAATTAACAATTTTTTTTTACTGAATAACTTGTTTATAATTGGATTTATCTTCACATCTTTATATTTTATATTTGAAAAAAGAAATTCTGATATCCTAACACTTAAACAAAATGAAAAAGAAATTAAAAGGACAAATTATCCAGATGTAAACATTTTATTGTATAGTTATTTTAATAATAAAAATATTAAAAGTCATGAAATTATTATGTATGATCGAGATTTTACTAAGCTTCCTGATTTTGAGTCATCTAAACATTTAACATGTCAGGATAGTAGCATAGACTATCTAGAAAAATATAGTGATAAAAAATTTTATTACTTAATTAAAAAAGATACATGCTCAAAAAAATTTGAGAAATACTTTAATAGTTTAAGAAGTAAAGAAATTATTTTTGAATACAAGAATCATATTTTTTGGAAAAACAACTAATTTTTAATCTAATTCAAATTGGACTGTATAATCTTTTTTTAAAGATGGACTTTGCATACTTTTTTCTAAATAACAATTACCAATAACCAATCTATCTAACTCTGTTCCCATAAAACAATTAAATGCATCTTTTGGTGTATTTACAATTGGCTCCCCTCTTACATTAAAAGAAGTATTAACTAATATTGGACAATTAGATTTTTCCTTAAATTTTTTTATTAATTTATAGTATTTTTCATTTTTCTCTTTTGTAACTGTTTGAATTCGTGCAGAATAATCAACATGAGTTACAGCGGGCACATTAGATCTTTTAATATTTAATTTATCTATTCCAAACAATTTCTTTTCATCACTTGTCATCTCAATTTGTTTGTTTTGATTTATTTTTGCAACCAAAAGCATATATGGGCTTTCACAATCAATATCAAACCATTCTGATAAATTCTCTTTTAAAATTGAAGGTGCAAAAGGTCTAAAACTTTCTCTATATTTTACTTTTAAATTTAAATTTTTTTGCATTTCGGATGATTGGGGATTAGCAATTATTGATCTTGAGCCCAATGCCCTGGGTCCAAATTCCATTCTTCCTTGAAACCATCCTATGGCATTATTATTAACTAAATCATTGGATACTTTCTCTATTAAATTTTCTTCATCTAAAGTTTCAAACACAGCACCAATATCGATTAGATCTTTTTCAATTTGATTTTGCGAATACTCAGGCCCAAGATATGAGCCCTTCATATCATCATGTTTTGATATTTTTCTTAAATTTTTTTTATCGTTGTACCAACAATATAGAGCTGCACCCAAAGATCCTCCAGCATCACCAGAGGCAGGTTGTATCCATATATTATCAAATATCTTTTCCTTTAAAATTTTTCCATTTGCAACACAGTTTAGTGCTACCCCACCAGCTAAACATAAATTTGGAATTCCAAATTCATTTTTTAGTGATTTTGCTAATTTCACCATTACATCTTCGGTAACTTTCTGAATTGATGCTGCTATATCCATATGAAATTGGGTTAGATTTTGCTTATTACTTATTCTTGGTTTTTGCCTAAACAAAATATCAAGTTTTGGACTTGTCATTGTAAGTCCAGTTGCATAATTAAAATAATCTTGATTAAGTCTAAAGGACCCATCTGATTTAATATCAATTAAATTTTCTTTAATTTTTTTTTCATAAATTGGTTGACCATAAGGAGCTAATCCCATTAACTTGTATTCTCCACTATTAACTTTAAAACCTGTATAATATGTAAAAGCAGAGTACAATAACCCTAATGAATGAGGAAAATGAATTTCTTTTTTTATTTCTAGATTATTCGCTTTACCTATTGCAACAGTTGTAGTTGCCCATTCGCCAACTCCATCTGCAGTTAATACAATTGCTTCATCAAATGGCGAAGGGAAAAAAGCACTTGCTGCATGGCTAATATGATGTTCACAAAACTTAAGCTTATTTTGATCATTAAAATAAGGGTCTTGTTTTTTTAAATTGTCAAATAATAATTTTTTTTGAAATAATTTTTCTCTCAACCAAGATGGCATTGCCTTAGAAAACTGAATAAATCCCTTGGGTGCAAAAGCCGTATAAGTTTCAAGCAATCTTTCAAATTTTAAAAAAGGTTTTTCATAAAAAACTACATGGTCAATCTCATTTAATTTTAATCCTGAAAAGTTTAAAACAAACTCAATTGAATTAAATGGATAACTGAAATCATGCTTTATTCTGGTGAATCTTTCTTCTTGTACTGCAGCTATAATTTCACCATCAATAATTAATGCAGCAGCACTATCATGATAAAAAGCTGAAATTCCTAGAATTGAGGTCACCAATTAAAATATTGTATAGATAAATGGAGCAACTGCAGAGCCTTGACTTAAAACAATTAAACCACCAAAAATTACCAACACTATTATTATTGGCATCAGCCAATATTTTTTTCTGACTTTTAAAAATTGCCAAAATTCTTTTATGAAATTCATCAAAATTGATTCTTTAAGCTACTATTAATTTTAGATTTTTCAATCCAATAAGATTTATTATTATTTTTTTTTAAATTCAATACATCTTTACCTAAAATTTTTAAAAGAACCGCAATCGGTGTCACAACCATAAAAAAAATTAAACTCATAATTACGGGTGAAACTATATGACCTAACATAATTCCAAATTTAAACCAAATTTTATTCAGAGGAGTTAAAAGTTTAGAATTTATAATTCCCAAAAATAAGAAAATTGTTGAAATACATACAAGTAAGTAATTTATACTTCCCCCACTCTTAATAGGAAAAACTCCAATTATGAGAAAAACAAGAAAAAAAACTATACCAAAACTCCGATTTGATCCAATTTCAATTTTATTTTTCATTATTAAAATCTATATTTTATAATTGTTAATAGTGCTTTAAATCCATCAATTATACTTATTTTTTTTCCCTCTTTATATGATCTTCCATAATATTCAATAGGAACTTCTTTAATTCTAATACCTTTTTTTGCAATTTTTGTTGTAATTTCTGGACAAAAACTAAAGCCATTTTCATTTAATTCAATTGAATTAAATAATTTTGTTGAAAAAGTTTTATAACATGTATGAGCATCAGTAAGATTTTGATTATTAATTACATTTGAAAATATAGTTAATAAATGGTTAAAAAATATTCTATAAATTGATGAAAAACTTTTTAAAGAGTACCTTCTTTTACCCAATACTCTTGAACCATAAACTACTTCCGCTTTGCCAGAAACTATTGGTTGAACTAGTAACTTATAATCTTTTGGATCGTATTCTAAATCAGCATCTTGAATAATCACAATATCTCCAGTAATAAATTTTTTTCCTGTCTGTATCGCTGCGCCCTTACCTAAGTTAATATCATGATAATAAATTTTATAATCTTTTTTTGATAACTTTTTCAAATGATCAATCGTTTTATCATTTGAACAATCATCTACAATAATAATTTCTTTTTGAATAAAATTAATATTATTTATTTTTTCTAAAATTTGTAGAATGGTGTTTTGTTCATTATAAACAGGAATAATTATAGATAACTTCATTGATAAAAATACAAGGTTATTTTAATGTTTAACAAATTAAATTTTTAGATAAAAAAGAACATGTTTAAATTAATAATATTTTTAAAAAAAATATATTGGAAAATAGCAAAAAAAATTGGATTTGTAATATTAATTCGTGATGAGCGAGAAAGTATCCATTCATCAAGATTGAAAAAATATATTACTTCTACTGGTACATATTATTTGCCAAAATATGCATATCAAGATGTTATACGAAAAGAAATAATTAAAAATAGAATTTTTGATAAAGATGTCTTTGATTTATCAAAAAAATATATAACTTCAAATTCGATTGTAATAGATGCTGGTGCTAATTATGGACAACTTAGTGTGTTATTTTCAAAACTATTTAATGATATAACAATTTATTCATTTGAAGCATCAAAATATATATTTGATATTTTAGATCGAAATGTCAAAATAAATTCAAACAATATCAAAGCTATTAACTGTGCATTATCAAATTATACAGATGAGCAATATTTACAAATTCCTAATCTAAAAAAATATGGAACATATGGATCATTAGATTTAGAATTTTCAACAAATAAAAAAAATACCTATGAAAATAAAACCTTAATTAGAAAAATTGATGATTTTACTTATGAAAAAAAAATATCTTTTATGAAAATTGATGTTCAAGGATTTGACCTTAATGTTTTGAAAGGATCAATTGAAACTATAAAAAAACATAGGATGCCTATCATTTTTGAATATGAAAATACACTTGAAGACAAAATGGGCTTTAGATTTGATGATTTTATTATTTTTTTTAATAAGATTAACTATAGATTTATCACTGCAGTAAATAATAACTTCTTAGTTCTACCAAATGAAAAAGGTTAATTAAGCTCAAAATGTTAATTTTACTTAAAATTTTTCTTACAAATATGTATCTATATGTTTATGGAAGAACTTTTTGTGACTTTTATTTTAAAAAAAATAATAATAACGAGTCTGAAAATGCCATTTTTGGAACCATTTTTGTCTCATTAATTGCACTAATAATCAATTTTTTTTTACCACTAAACAAAATTGTTTCAACTATTATATTTGTAATTCCTTTTTTTGTATTTATTAAAAAAAAAATTTCAAAAAAAGAATTTTGGTTTCTTATAAAAGTTACAACAATCGTATTTTTTTTTATTATTTTTAGCAATGTAAATAGGCCAGATGGTGGATTATATCATCTACCATATACTCAAATTTTAAATGAAAATAAAATAATTATAGGCCTTGGAAATTTACATTTTAGATTTGGTCTTGTCTCAATAATTCAATATTTATCTGCAATAAATTACAATTATATATTTGGAATCCAGGGGATTATTATACCATTAGCAAGTCTAGTAAGTTTTATTTTAATCTATTTTTTTGATGAAGTTTTAAATTTTTTAAAAAAAAAAAATAATTTTGAAATTAACGATATCTTTTGTTTATTTATTTTAGTTTATTTTTGCTATAAAATTAACCGCTATAGCGGATTTGGTAATGATGCACCTGCACATCTATTATATTTTTATTTAATTTCTATTTATCTAAAGTCAAAGATAAACTTTAATTTTTTAAAAAAAACATCTTTGATAGCCTCGTATGCGTTCTTAAATAAAATCACTCTAGGTTTATGTTTTATTTTCCCAGTTATTATTTTTTTAAAGTTAAATAAAGAAAAATATAAAATATTTTTTTCATTTTCATCATTATTTATTTTGCTTTGGTTAATTAAAAATATTTTAATATCTGGATGTTTGATTTATTCAGTCGAAAAAACCTGCATAAATAAATTTATTTGGACAGATAAATCTGAGACTATAAAACAAAACATTTCTGCTGAAGTTTGGGCAAAAGACTGGCCAAATAGAATTGATAACTCTATCTCACAAGAAAATTATCTAAAAAATTTTAATTGGTTAAGTTCTTGGTCCAAAAATCACTTAATATATATTCTCAAAGTTTTGATACCTTATATTATTTTTTTATTAGTAATTATTTTATTAATAGGGTTTTATAAAAACAATTTATCTAAAAAAAAGTTTTTTAAAGATACCAAAAAATATTATTTAATAACAATAGTATCTATGATTGGTACAATTATTTTTTTTTTAAAATTTCCACTTTATAGATACGGATATAGTTATGTTATTACTTTAATAATTTTTTAGGATCTTCTCTAATTTTAAAATACAATCTTGTTTTTATAAAAAAAATATTTAGTTATGTAATTATACTGTCTGTCACTGTTTTATTAGGAAAACAGGTACAAAGGATCTATAATAATTATAATATTCACAATTTTTTACCAAACATTTACTCTTTCAATCCAAAAATTAAAAAACTTGAACTATATGAAAAAAAAATTGGTTTAGACTATAAAATTTTTATTAGCAAAAAAGAGTGTATGTATTCGAAAGCTCCTTGTACTAACAATTTTCAAACAAATATAAGTCATAAAGAAAAATATGGTTATGACATTATTTATGTTAAAAGAAATTAAGAATTTTTAATAAATTCTTTTGCAAAAGTTTCATATTTATATTTAAATTTGAAACCTGTTTTTTTAATTTTAGAACAGTTCATATAATAACCTTCATATGGTATTTTGTGTTTTGTTAATAAAAGTCTTATCTTTTTATTATATTTTTTACAAATTAGACCAATTTTTTTTACTGTATAGTGTTGTGAAACTAAATTGTAAATTTGCCTAGAATATTTGTTTTCTTTAAAAAAAAACATTGCTCTGGCAACATCTTTGACTGAGATTATACTTTTAATTTGGATTCCACCTGAAAATAATTTTAAATTTAATCCATTTTTTGCTCTTAATGCAAAAAGGTTGGGTAGATTAAACATTCTTTTTTTATCAGTTGTACTTCCATAAACAGAACCTAATCTTAGTATAACATAATCAATTTTATTTTCTTGTAATAACTTCTCACAATCATACTTACTTTTTGAATAAGCTAAATTTGGTAATGGTGGTGAGTTTTCATTAAAATGCGATTTATTTTTTTTACAATTTTCAAAAACCAGGTGAGTTGAAGGAAAGACTACTCTTGTTTTTTTTTTTTGAAAATTTAATTAAGTTTTCAATAATGACTATTGCTTCATTGTAAATTTTTTTTTCTTTTTTAATATCTAAATTCACATCTGTATTGGGAACTTTAACAGTGCCTGCTAAATGATATATAAATTTTGCATATTTATAAATTTTGCTAGAAAATTTTTTGTTTGTCAGATCTCCTTGTATATATTTTATATTTAATTCTTTAAACCTTGAAATTATTTTTTTACTTTTCTTTTTATCAACCACTATAATATTTCTTTTATTTTTAATGAGTTTGATTAACTCATTGCCTATGAAACCTGCTCCACCAGTAATTAAAATTTTATTTTTCATCTAAAGTTAAATAAATATAAGTTATTGTATTAAAAAGTATTATAAAAAAAATATAATTAGTCATAAAATTCATTAAGATAATTGGTAAGACTGATAGTAGCTGGATATAAATTATTGTTTTTCTAATACCGTATTTTTTGATAAAAATATGATGTATATGTCTTCGATCAGGAGAAAATGGATGACGCTTTAATTTCAATCGAATTATAAATAATCTTATTAATTCTAAACCTGGTAGCATCATTAATACAAGTATTTTATCTGCAGTTAATATTTGATAATTCGTCTCTTTTGCAGTCATTATAACTAAAAAAGAAATAACAAATCCTAAGAGCAATGTGCCGTTATCTCCAAAAAAAACTTTTGATTTATAATTCAAAACTAAATAAGGTAGCAATGCAATTATTAGAACAACATATATAAGCTGTTTCTCAGATAAAAATAAAAGATATATAAAAATTGATAGGCTATATAATCCTGCCTGTAAATTAATACCATCGAGCATATTGAATGCATTTAAAAAAATTAAAAAACACAAAACAGTAAAAACAAAAGAAAATTTTCCTAAATAAATTTCATATTTAAAAAAATCTAAATATATTTTATCAATAACAATTTCTTTATTTACGAATATTAATAAAATTATAAATATTAGCTCTATAAAAAATTTGTAATTATAATTAAGATTTTTTTTATCGTCATAAAGACCTAAAAAATAAAATAAAGTACAACCTATAATAAATGTAGTTAAAAAAGAATTATTGTATTCCTCATCATTAAAAAAAAACAAGTTTATTATACAAAATAATAAACAATTAATTAATATAATCGTGCCTCCAAATAATGAAGTTTTTTTTTTATGAAATTTTCTTTGAGTGTCTGGATCATCATATGTATTAAATATTTTAATTAGTTTTTGTGAAAAAAAAAAAATTGAAATATTTATTAAAATGAAAATTACAGTGGTTATAAAAAAAATATTCATTAATTATGTAAATTTATTTTCTTTTTTCCAAGATAAATACCAACTAAAAAATATAATACTAATGAGAAAAAATTATTAAAAAAATAGCCTGATGGCACAAATGGAAATAAGTATATTAAGATTGTTAATAATATTACTTTTTCTGTGGTTTCATTTGTTTTTATGATACGTTTGATAAGATAATAATAAATTATTATTAAAAAAATTAAGCCTATTATTCCAAGCTCTGAAATAAATGAAAAAAATATACCGTGTGAGTGTGTTGAGCATGCTCTATTATTAATAAAATATTCATTTTTTGAACAACTGAATCTAAACATTTTTACACCGTGACCGAATATAAATTTGTCCTTAAACATATTGATTGATATTATTGCATGATCTCTATGTTCATCGCTATAGTATGCAAAATTCAAATTTTTTAGATCAACTGACTTAAAATATTCGTAAATAGATAGATTTCTATCTATTTTTTTTTGATCTTTATTTTGTAATATTAAATCGACTGTATGATAAATTAACCTTTCATTTAACTTTGGCTGAGAAATAATAAATACAGAAATAAAAGAAATCATTAATATTATAGCAATTAATTTCCCTCTTAATTTACCAAAAATTCTTGTAAAAAATATTATGAAAATAAAAAGTAAAACCATTTTTGCTAAAGAAGCTCTTTCTCCTGATATGACTACTAATGTTGTAAAAACAATAAAAAGTATAATTATAAAAAAAATTTTATTTCTTTTATCGCTTTTTAAATGATCATTGATAAGCAACAAAGTTGAAGGAAAAAAGGCTAAAATGAAACCTCCAATGATATATTCTTCATCAAATAATCCACTTATTCTATTATTATGATTTTCAGAATATGTTGTTTTATCAAACAGCCAGTGACTTCCAACTATATATTCAATAATTGCATCAATTGATATGATTGACAGCATTATTGTGAATGAAATTATTAGATAATTAATAAATTTAGCATTATTCAAAATTAGATATTTAATTATTAATGCAAAGATTAAGAACCTGAAATAAAACAATGTATTTTTAAGTGAAGATAAACTCTCATCTGCAAAAAAAGATCTAATAACAATCAATAAATAAAAAATCAAAAATATTTTTGAAAAGTCATTTATGAGAAAATTAAAGTTATTTGTTTCGTAAATTAAAATGAAAAATAAAATTATTGAAATCAATAAAATTAATTCTGGAATTAATGGTCCAGTTACTAATGAGAATGGAAAAAAAATAATTAAATATTCAAGTATTTTTTTTTTTTTAAATAAATCATTTCACAAAACTAATTAATAAACTGGAATAATTTTATTACGAATCTAAAACTTATAAGTATATAACTAGAAAATAATTTATTAATTTTCAATGCTTTTTTAATTTCAATAGTATTTAAAATAAAGCTTTTTATATTTTTATTACTTTTCCCTCCAGATAGCATAGTTACAAAATAATAATCAATTTTTTTATAAATCACTTTATGTTTTATAAAAATTCTTAAGATAAATTCAAAATCACCGGCATTATTAAATTTTTCAACAAATTTTCCATACTTCTCATAGATTTCTCTTTTAATAAAAATACCAGGATGTGGTGGCATAAGCCCAAAATAAAACATAAAATTTTTAAAATAATTACATTTATAATTTCTAATAACTTTTTGTTCTTTATTTATAATTTTTACATTGCTAATGACAACTTGATGTTTGTTATTATCTAAAAAGGTTTGGTTAATTAGATTTAGAACATTTTCATCTGAAAAAAAATCATCAGCATTCAAGAATATTATTATTTCTCCTTTAGAATTATCAACACCTAAATTGAAAGCATTATATATACCTTTGTTAATTTGCTTGATTATTCTGATATTTTTTAAGTAATGATTGTTAATTTTTTTTAATGTTCTATCTTTAGAGCCACCATCAACAAATATAATTTCATAATCTTTAAATTTTTGAACTTTTAAAGATAAAATAGTTTTTTCGATTGTTTGTTCATTGTTCAACGTTGCTATTATGATTGAAAATCTCAAATTTTTTAATGCTTGAAGTCTCTTGATAAAAATTTTTTCATTAATTTTTTTAATACATCTGGATTATAGTTTAACTTAATCTTGCTTAAAAATTTTAAAATTTCTTCGTCTGAATAGGTTGGATCAGAAGATATATTTATATCTGGGTTTCTAGTTTTTGATAATTTTTTTCTGATTGTAAGCTCCTCTTTTAATTTTTCACCTGTTTGAAGGCCAATCTCTCTAATTTTAAAAGAATAGTTAGGATCAAAATTTTTTCTAAGTTTTATTAAATTTTCTATTATTTGAATAATTTTTATAGGTTTCCCCATATTTAAAATAATTACATTCTCAGAATTTTTTAGTTTCATTGTCCACAAAAGTAAAAAGCAAGCTTCATTCAAAGTCATAAAATATCTTTCTACTTTTTTATCTGTAATTGTTATTGGTAACTTATTGTTAATTTGATTTATAAAAGTAGGAACTGCTGAACCAATACTTCCAAAAACATTACCAAATCTGACAACTTTGGATTTAAAAGATTTTGAATTATACATAAGACAAATTATTTCAGATATTCTCTTAGTCATTCCCAATATGCTAGTTGGCCTCACAGCTTTATCTGTAGATATAGTAATTACATCAATATTATTGGTCTTTGCTATTTTGAGAACACTTTCTGTACCAAAAATATTATTTCTTATTGCTGACTCAACATTTTGTTGCAATATAGTAACATGCTTATATGCAGCTGCATGAAAAATTAAATCAATTTTTTCTTTTTTGACTACATAATCTAAAAACTTTTTATCTAGTATATCTCCTAAATACAAATTTATATTTTTAAAATTTTTTAATTCATTTTTAAGATTAAATAAATCTATTTCCGAATTATCATAACCTATAATTTTATTTGTTTTTGTATTTAATAGCTGCCTTACTAACTGAGATCCAATAGACCCAGCAGCTCCTGTTATTAATATATTTTTTTTTTTTAGATCATTATCAAAAATTCCATAATTTATAATTTTTCTTTTTTTTTCTAAAATATTATAAATATTAAAACTATCTAAATCTGATAATGAAATTATTTCTGATTTTAATGTGCTTTTTAATGGAATAAACGAAATATCATTTATATATTTTTTATAAGTTTTTTGTATTTTATCTAATTTTTTTTTACTTAAACTTGGTATTGCGATAATTAGATTTTTTATTATTTTTACTCGTGATAAGTAAAATAAATCTTTGTTTGAAATAATTTTTTTGTCAAAAATTATCTTACCTTTTTTATTTTTATCATCATCAACAAAGCAATAAACTTTTTGGTTCTGAGCCATTAGTTTATGATATACTTGTTTACCAGCATTTCCTGTTCCATAGATAATATAATCATCAATAATATCTTGTAGTAGATTTTTAGTATTCGGTTGATGGGTAAATATTTGATTAATTTTATTTAAACTTTTATATTTTGAAAAAAAACTTTCCAGAGTCCTAAATTTAAAATCATTCAAGTATTCATTTGTTGCGATTGAAGTATCCGCCTCAGCAATGTTTTCTTTTTTAAAGCCAATTTTCAATTTATCTTTTCCAATATATTCTAATATATCAATTAATTTAATTCCTTTTCCTGCTCCAATATCATAAACATTATTCAATAAGTTTTTCTTTTTTAAGAAAAAATTAATCAGTTTAACAACATCTTTAACATGTATATAATCTCTAATATTCTGACCCTGATTATAAATTTGTATTTTTTCTTTTCTTTTAATTTTATTCGATAATTTTGAAATTACTGAGAAATTATCATCTTTATCAGAATACATATTAAAAATTCTTAGAATTAAAAATGAAATGTTGTTTTTAGATGCAAAATTATATATTAAATTTTCGCACGCTATTTTTGTGGATGAATAAAGACTTCTATTATTAGCGTCTTTGAATTTATAATCTTTTCTAATAGAATTATACACAGATGAACTACTTGAATAAATTATTTTATTTATTTTGGTAACATCTAATTTTGAAAACATTTCAGCATTAAAAATTATAGATTGATTATAAAAATTTAAATATTTTTTTGGAGTAATTTTATTTATATATGCAGATGGATAAAAATTATTAAGTATCAAATTTATTTTTATTTTTGACTTATTTACGTAGTCTAATACATTTTTAAGGTCAGACTCATGTCTTGCTGGAAATACAATGCTATTTTTATTATTTAAAGTAAGATATTTAGTTAATAAACTTTTTTTACCTATGATAATTATTTTCATAAATTATTTATTTATTTAACTTATACACTTATATGGATATTTGTAATAATTTTAATTTTATGGAGATATATTAAAAAAAATTTCTAATTGATAGAACTTTTTTTGCATATTTAATTTTTTTTTTTATTTCACTAAAATAGTTCCAGGCAAATACAATTAAATAATCTATTTCATTTTTATAAAAACTTTTCTTAATTATTTTAATTGATGTTCCAGGAATATACCTTCCTTGTTTAATTTTATTATCATCAATTATATATTTTATTTGATCAGAAATGTTTAAATAATTTAGAACAGTTGATGCTTTTGCAGCAGCTCCATATCCCACCACAGAACATTTTTTATTATCTTTCAAGAAATTAAGAAATTTTTTCTTTTTATTTTTAAGATTAATTTTAAACTTATTATAAGTTGATTGTTTAAAAATACCTAATTGTGTTTCTTTTTTTAACATTTTTAACAAATTTTTACTTTTGAAATTTTTTCTTTTTTGAACATATATTCTAATTGAACCTCCATGAGTGTTGATTAACTCAACATCACATATTGAACAGCCCTTTTTTTTAATTAAATTATTTAGTGAGGAAACGGACCAATAATGAATATGCTCATGATAAATATTATCAAAAAGATTTTCTTTTAACATTGATAACAAATATTGAACTTCAATTATAAGCACACCATCTTTTTTTAAAATTTTTATTAAACTATCTAGCAAATTACTAATATTCTTATTATGAGCAAACACATTGGAAGCTAATAATAAATCCACAGTATTAGAATACTTGTTAGCTAACTTTCTATTCAAAAAACTATTAATTGTCTTTATTCCATTCTTATTTGCTATTTGAGCTACATTTTTTGCTGGTTCTATTCCTAAATAATTCAAAAAATTTCTTTTTTTGAAATATCTTAAAGCAATTCCATCATTTGAACCAATATCAATTATTCTAGAATTTTTATTTAAATTAAATCTTTTGATATATTTGTAAGCAGCTTCATCAAAGTGATTTTGAAGAGTTTTACTTTGTGAAGATAAATATAAATACTTTGAAAATAGTTTTTCTTTTTTTACCTCATAGCCTAGCTGATTATGAAAACACTTTTTACAATAGAAAATTTCTAAAGGGTATTTTTTTACAATAATTTTTTTTGATAAATTATTTGCTAAGGGTTGTCGTCCAAGACTTAAATATTTTTTTAAATATTTATTTTTACAAACTAAACAGCTATTTATATTCATTATTTAAAATTTTTAGGTATAAGTTTAAATATGCTTTATTGACAAGTTTACCTTCATACTTTAATGCATTTATTATTCCTTGGCGAGATAATTTATAAAAATATCTTTCATTATTTATCAATTTTTTGACTGCTTTTCTAATTTCAAAAATTTTATTTGGATTAACTTTTAATGCATTTTTTCCAGCTAAATTTTTCATAGGCTGTTTATTACTTGTGATTACTGGCATTGAAGAGATTTGTGCTTCTATTATTGGCATTCCAAATCCCTCGTAAGTTGATGGCATCAACAATATATTGCAAGTTTTATAAATTTTATTTAGTTTTTTATTTGATATATTTACGTAATTTTTATACTTAATATTACTTACCTTTATTAAATCTCTACAATTTTTATTAAGCTTACCAACAATAATAAGTGATATGTTTAGTCCAGATAGAGCTTTCAAAGAATTTTCAATATTTTTATGTTTTTCTGTACCAATTATTAATATTTTTTTTATTTTATGATTAATATTTGAACTATATTTTTGAACAAGTGGAACTGGCAATACTTTAAAATTGATATTTTCTTTTTTTTTAAAATTTTTCTTGATTTCATTTTTTGTAAAATTAGAAATACATGTGTTTATTGATGATTTGTGGATTGGCATATAAAACCAGAACAACTTATAAATAATTTTTTTTATTCCAATAAATTCACTCAATAATCTACAGTCCAAAAATGTGTTTATTGTTTTTTTTTTTGATAAAAATAAGGATATATAGCTAACATCACCACAAATATGGTTAACATGTCCTTGATTGAAAAAAGCCCAAAAAATCAAATAAACTCTATTAAAAAATCCAACACTAGCAAGGGGGCATTCAAGTATCTTTATATTTATTTCTTTATGATTTATATTTGTTTTTAGCTGAGTAACAAATCTTTCAATACTTTGATGAAAAACAGAATTTTTTTTTCTAATAAATATATGCACATTTTTCATTTTTTGAATATTAATTTATAAATTGTTAAAAAAATAATCAAAAAAGTTATTTGATAAATAAAAGAAATTGACATTAAAGAAAAATTAGACTCAGGAATTAAAAAATGAATAGCTGATGCTAGCCAAGCAATCGAAATAATAGAATTATTCTTATAATTGACTCCTATTGATATCAGTCCAATCAGAATTCCTTTAATAAACATTGGTATAAAAAATAAATAACCAAAATTCCAAAATGACTCTGAAATCCATGGTACATTTATTGAGGTTGGAGATTCCTTAGCGGTAATTTTGGTAATTAAACCGAATTCTATTCCATAAGATGACACTGGTTTATTTTTCCACAAAAATCTTGGGATAATAAAAAAAATTAAATTTTGATAAGTCTCACCTTTTTTTTCAATTAGTTGATTATTTTTTTTTAAATCAATTAGTTTATGATAACCATAACTTGAAATTGTTAGTCTAACATTTGAAACATTATTTTTATTTTTTAAATCGTTATTTTTAATTAATTGCAAGTTTTCTTTAATGCTATTTGAATAATTATATATTTTAAAAAAAGGTTTCCTCAAATCCTCTCTTATAGAATTTATATTTTGTCTATATTGAATTTTAATATCTTGAAAAAAATAAAAATTAAATAAAATTAAAAATATCCCCAAAAAAAATATTTTTTTTTTTTCAAGCCAATATATTAAAACCATTAGAGTAAACATTAATGTAATTCCAATTTGAGATCCCGTTTCAATGATATCAATGAAGAAACAAAGCAAAAATGAAATTATTACGAATATCTTTTTAATATAACTTTTTTTATTAACTAAGAAAAATGTCCAAAAACAAGATATTAAAAATAAAAAAAAAATACTTTTAAAATTATTAATACTACTTAAATTATTAATTTCTGGAAAAATAAATATTATTAGTTTAATAATTAAAAAAATAGAGCCAATAAAAAATAAGTCATTTGTAGAAAAATTAAAATATTTTTCAATTTTATTTGTAAAAAAACAATTCAAAATTGTAATTTTTTTCACTAAAATAAAACCAACATAAAAAGAGATACAAGATAAATAGAAATATTTTAAGTATAAAAACTTTGTATTAAATATTTCTAAAAAAAAAATTTTTTGAGATAAAGAAAAGTTATTGAACAGCCAAGTGTATGATTTTTCTATATTTTCTATATCATAAAAAAATATTGCTAAATAAGCTAATATAAAGAATATCAATATTATTTCACCGATTGGTAAATAAAAATCCTTTTTATTAAAAAAATAATATTGAATAGATGGAATTGTAAAAGTAATTATCACTAAAAAAGTTAAAGTATTACTTTGAGAAAAAAATGTAAGGTCCTTGTTTAAAGTAAAAATGCTTAAGAGTGATATATTTATAACTATAAATAAATAATTAAGACTTCTATTTATAATATCATTTTTGTTCATATTTTATTATTTTTAAAATTTTTTCACATCTTGTTAAATAAGAATGAAACTTTGATTTTTTAAAACATTTTTTTCGTATTCTATTTCTTTTAAATAATTTAATGTTATTTTTGAGAATAATCTTTAACTCTTTAAAGTTTTTATAAGTTATTATTTCATAATTTTTTTTAAAAAAACTTAATGTTTCGTAAGTCTCTTTTGTTACAATTAAACCACCATAACCTGCTACCTCAAAAAGTCTCATGTTATGAGCGTTACGAACTTGAGGTCTATTTATATTTATAACAGCATTATATTGTTTAATTTTATTTGCAAGATTTTGACCAAAAATATCCTTATAATAAATATTATTTTTAGTTTTAAATAACTTACTCGCATTATGCCAACCGTTTCCGTATATATCGATATTGTCTAATTTTAATTTTTGAAGAACTTTTTCCCTTTGGTCGTCCCATGATCCATAAAAAAGATATTTTTTATTATTTGATTTTAACAAATTGATTTTTTCTCTGTATCTAGAATCATAACCAAATGGTAAATAATTTATTGAATTCTTTTTTAAATATAATTTATTTTTTAATATATTTTTTTTTACATCTTTCGACCATGTAAAATAAAAATCAAAATACTTTATTATTTCTAAATATTTAGATTTTAAGTAAAATGGATTATCTGTAAAATAGTTAATATAAATATTTTCTTTAAATAGTCTCAATTTTTTCAAAAATTCTTTGTTTAGTGACTCTCCTTTAAAAAAAAAAATTATATTAGATTTGTATTTTTTTTTTAAGTTATCATAAATTATTTTATTATAATTTTTAAAGTAATTATTTTTAAACAATTTTAAATATACTTTATTTTTTTTGTATTGTTTAATTTTAAGGTTAGGATCTAAAAATTGTACTTTAAGTTTTAATTTTTTAAAACTATGAAAAAAAATTTTTTCTATTGATGATGGATGTGAGTTTCCTATTATTAAAATATTTTTTTTCATTAACTTATATTAAGAATATCTTTAACGTTTTTATCTATGCTAAAAAACCTAAGCCTTTTCTTAATTTCTTTTTTAAGTCTACCTTCAATTTCTTTGTTTCGTAAAATTTTGATAATTAGTTTAGATAATTCTTTTGAATTACCTTTTTTAAAAATATAACCATTTTTGCCATTTAAAACTAAATCATTTGCACAGCCACAATTGTTTGACGTTATCACAGGTTTTCCCATTGCCATTGCTTCGTTTACAACCAATCCCCAAGTTTCATAAAATGAGGGTAAGATTAAAAAATTTGAAATTTTATAATAATATTTTAAGTCATCTTGATTTTTAAAGTTTATCAAATTTACATTACTAATTTTATTTAATTTGATAAATTGTCGTATATTAGTTAGCTCAGGTCCTTGTCCAACTAGTAAAAAAATTGATTTTTTCGCAACAACTGGAGAGCTATTTAAACAAGCTATAGCATCCAACAGAACATTAATTCCTTTTCTTTTTATAAATTTACCTACAAAAATAAAAACTTTTTTGTTATGAGTTTTAAATTTTTTTTTTAGATTTGTCTCTTTCTTTTTTAATAATTTTTTTTTTGAAAAAAAATCATTATCAACACTATAATTGGACTTAATGATTTTATCTTTTGAAATCCCACATTCTATGTACATCTCATTGTTTTTTTTTCCAATTGCAATAAACTTATAAAATAATTTAAAAATTATACTTAAAAAAAATACTTTAATTCTTTTTTGGATAAAGCTTGTCTCATATAAATTGTTTTCGCACCTAAGTATTATTTTGATATTCAGCATTTTAGATACAACAAATATTGATTGATAAAATAAGTTATTCCATCCTGATAAAATTAGATATTCAATTTTTTTTAATTTCAAAATTCTGTATGTATTATAAAGATTTAATATAAAATTTTTTTTTTTTTTAAAAATTTCGTGTTTGTAATTAGTTACTAGATTATTTCCCCATTTAATATTTTTCCTAAACTCATAGTCTTTAATTTCGGTATGTTTTTTTATTTTATTATTAAATAAAACCAAAAACGACTTATTTAATTTATATAATTTTTTAAAAATTGGTGTTTGATATTGAATTGGATGTGTTGAAACAAATAAAATTTTTTTTTTCATTACAATATTATGAAAACAATTTTTCAATTTTTTTAATTTGTTTTTCAAAATTAAATTCTTTTGTAAATGCCTCTCTATTTTTCTTTTTAAGAAAATAATATAATTTTTTATCATTAAGAATTTTATTTACTTTCACTGCTATATCGTTTGCATTATTATTCACTACAATTGATGTTTTATATTTTTTATTAAAAGTAAGAAAATCATTATTCTTTGATATAAATGATGGTATGTTGCTATATATATAGTTATTTAGTTTTTGCGATGTACCTCCCATATAATTATGACTTGTATTAATTGGATCGTAAAGCGCGAAACCAGCGATTGCTCTTTTTAACAGCGAAAACCACATGTAATAATTTACATCTTTTAATAAAATAACTTTTTTTAAATTTTCTGACTTAACAAATTTTTTTAATTTTTCGAAATATCCATGATATGATTTTCCAGCCATTATCAAAAAAGTATTTTTTTTCCAATATTTTGTTGATAAAGCAATTTCTTTTAAAGCATGAGAATTACTAAATGAACCTAATCTGATAAAATATTTTTTTTTATAAAATTTATTATGTTTTTTTAAATATTTGATTTTGAATGCTTTTGAAAAACAGTTATTGATTGAATATATTTTATTTTTTCTATTAAAATTTTTTTTATACACGTCAAGTCTTGATTGGGATGGGATTAAAATATAATTGATTTTTTTTATTAAAAGCTTTTCTATAGAGTTATTAAATTTTGCATTTAAATCAAAGTCAAAGTTATAGTAAATCCATCTAGTTTTTCTTAAATTTAAAAAAAAAGAAAAAAACATTGATATAAAATTTATAGAAATAAATATTTTTGGATTTATTTTTTTATTATAAAAATATTTTAGATAAAAAAATTTAATATATCCAAATTTACCTGTCAAATTTGTTTGAACTATCTCCAAATTAGAATTTTTTTTTATAAAAAAATAAAAATCCTTAAAATTATCAATTTTTTCGCAGATTAAGATTATTTTAAATTTTTTTTTTAATAAATAGTTTAATAAAAACATTAAATTTAAGTACATTGAAGGATCTGACCAAATACTTATTATTATTTTATTCTGTTTCACTCAAACCTATTTTGTTCTTTGAATAACAATATTTCCAATTGTTAATATATCCATTTTTGTTCTTAAAAAACAATCAATAGCCTCATCAGGTGTATTAACTATTGGCTCATTTTCATTAAAGGAAGTGTTTAATATTATTGGCACATTTGATATTTTGTAAAAAGAGTTTATTAGATTATAAAACAATGGGTTGGTCTCATGATTAACAGTTTGTAGCCTACCAGTTCCATCAACGTGAGTTACAGCAGGTATTTTTTCTTTCATTTCTGATTTAATATTCATTACAATGCTCATATAAGGCACATCAATATCGCTCTCAAACCATTCATTTACTTTTTCTTTAATAATAGATGGGGCAAACGGTCTAAATTTTTCTCTCAATTTAATTTTTGAATTAATTATATCTTTCATTTTTGGGTTGCATGGATTTGCTAAAATAGACCTATTACCTAATGCTCTTGGTCCCCATTCCATCCTATTTTGAAACCATCCAACAATTTTATTTTCATAAATTTTTTGTGATATTGTTTTAATCAATTCCTTTTCATTATGGATTATTTCAAAACTAAATTTTTCATCGTTTATTTTATGTTCTTTTAATTTTTTCCTAATAGTTGTCTCTATAAATTCATTCGAAAATTCTCTTCCTGTATAAGGTGTAGAAAATGATTTATTATACTCTAATTTTCCAAATTCATTTAAGCAAAGTAAAGCAGCACCAATTGCACCACCTGCATCTCCTGGTGCTGGTGGTATGTATATTTTTCTAAAACCTAAATCTTTTATAATTCTTCTGTTAGCTAAAGAATTCATAGCACAACCACCTGATAATGATAAATTTTCTGCTTCATAAAAATTTTTAAAAAATTTAATATATTTTATAATCACTTCCTCATATTTTTTTTGAATAGAGTGAGCTAAATCCATATGATTTTGGTTAATATCATTATTTTCAAAATCATATTGAAATAAGTCTTTAATTTTATTGTTATATAAATTGTCAAATTTAGGAGCTTCGTTATCCCATTTCATATCTATATTTGTGTTGTGATGTCGAAAAAAATTTAAATTAAGTTTGAAAGTATTTTTTTTAAAATGAATTAAAGAATTCATTTCGTTATGAAATTTATTAGAACCATAAGCAGATAGCCCCATAACCTTATATTCATCTCCATATCTCTTAAATCCTAATAACTGGGTTAAAGTTTGATAAAATATTCCAAGAGAATGGGGGAAAAGAACCTTGTGATTAATTTTTATTTTATTTTTGAAACCTACTCCTGCTGTTGTGCTCGCAAAATCTCCAAATCCATCTGTTGAGATTATAAGTGAATTTTGAAGTCCACTAGGAAAAAATGAAGATGCGTGATGACATAAATGATGATCATAAAACTTTATGTTAATCTTTTTATTTACATTAAATTTTTTCTGAATAATTTTTTCAAAAGATCTTTTCTTTTTTTTTATTAAAAATCTTTTGAAATAAATATTTATATTTTGAGGGTTAGTAATTACATATTTAAACTTATGAATAATATTTGAATATGGATTGGTATTTATTGCTACATAATTAATATCTGAGAATTCTATTTTTTCATTTTGTAAACAAGCATTTATTGCCTTTAAAGGTAGACCTGCCCAATGTTTTATTCTGTTTTCTCTCTCTTCTTCAATTGCAAACCTGATCTCTCCATTTTTTATAATACAAGCACTCGAGTCACCATGATAAATATTAAGTCCTAATATATAATTATTTTTCATTTTCTTTTGAAATTTTTATTAAAAATTTGAAAGTTTTTTGAGCCATTTCATTATCATTAAATTTTTTTGATCTTAAATATATTATCTTCGATAATTTATTTTGAATTTTTTTAGAAAAAATTATTTTATTCAACTTATTTTGGAAACTTGAAATAGAGTTATGTTTATAAAAAATTGCACCTCTGCCTAAGACAGATTTCATGGGTTGTTGATCTACACATATTACAGGATATCCACTTGACATGCCCTCAAGGAGTGAAACTGAAAAATTTTCACATGTTGAGGCAAATAAAAATATTGTATCTATACCCTTTCGATCTTCATAAATAAATTTTGAATCTTTTAAACCATAATATTTAAAATTTTTTTTGTTCTGCACTTTGTTAAATAAATAGTGATTAAATTTTTTTAATGCTGGTAAGTAATAACCACCATAAAATTCAATATTTAATAAGTTTTTTAATTTTGGATTCTTTTCGATGAATAAGTCTAATGCCTTTAACAAAAATATCTGATTTTTATAGTAATCAATATTTGAAACATAAATTAATCGATATTTTTTATTAGTATATTTTTTTTTTTTAGAAGATCTACTATGATTAAGTCCGTGGGCAATAATTTTACTCTCTCCTTTTATCTCTCCAATTTTATCTAAAATAATTTTTTTAGAAACATGATGAAGAAATATTACTCCTTCAGAAAATTTAAAGGAAAATTTTTGAGTAAAATAAAGAATTTTTAATTTTAAATAAAAATATGAGAAGAAATATTTTCTTACTTCAGGTGTTGTAAAAGGTAATAAATTTTGACTAATCGTAACTACCGGGCGACTTAAAATAAAATGAGAACTGCCGGTAACAAAAATACAATCATACTTATTTTTAATTACTCTGATATTTAAAATAATTATTTGCCAGAATATCCTTAAAAGTAGATTGCTTAAAAAGAATTTTGGACAGATATAATTTACATTTTTAATTTTTGGTAATTTTTTTTTTGTCTTTTCAGGTAAAAAAACATCAACACAATCAAAATAATCTTGTTTGTGAAATTGATTTACTATAATTTTTAAATGATTAATGGCACCACCGGAGCTAGTACTTATTGCATCTATTAATAATTTTTTCATTTATTGTTGTATGTAGTTTTCAAGTTTTTTTGATAGAATTTTATATTTATATTTGTTTGCTATCTCATTAGGATGACCCTCTTCTAGCAAATATAACTGCATATTATCTCTAATCTTTGACATTTCATCATAAAGACTAAAAAAAATTAATTCTTTCGTAGCTGATAAATGGTTAAATTTTTTAAATACTTGATTTTTAATTTCTGAATTTTGAATTTTATCATACCAACCTCTATCTATATAAATTATTTTTGTTCCACATTTTTTACTTTCTGTCTCAATCATATCTATTAATTTAAAAAAAAGATCTAATTTCATCACCGAATCATTTTTTTTTCAACTTTAGACTCTATTTTTAAAGTTTTTGGATTATTTACTTTTACAAAATTTATATAATTTTCGTTACTAAGATTAACATATAAAGTTTTTATAATTTGAAACAAATGAGAATTTTCTGATAGAAATTTATAAATAAATTTATCATTTAAATATTTTTTTAAATTGCTGATTGGTACTTTTTTAAATTTTAAATCATCTCTCGCATTTAGATAGATAGCTTTTGTACCAATGGTTCTGTCTACTTCCAAAAAAAGAAGCGTATATTCAGGTTTTATTCTAGAACAATTTTTTTTTAAATAATTATACATATCAACATCACTCCATCCACCAGCAGATGCATTAACAAAATAATATTGATTAAATTTATTTTGAAGTTGATAAACGAATGTTTGTTTATCTTCGAGTAGCCAACCGAAAATATTTGAATCTCCTAGAACTAATATTTTATTTGGGTTATCGTTTTCTTCAAACCCTTTATAAACCCTATTATGATATTTTCCAAAATTGTAAACTATTGAAATTTGATTTTTTTTTCCAATGAATTCATGTTTTGCTGAACCAAACTTCTTGTTGAAAAATGAACCACTCTCATCCTGAAATCTCCAACTGCCGTTTCTTTCTTGAGGCATAAAAAAAATTAAATAAATCTCTATTACAATTAAAGATAACAATGTAGATAAAATTAATAAAAAAAAATTTTTTAAAAATTGCATCTTTAGTTTTGTAGTTTTTTTAAGAATTTTATAAAATACTTTGTTGAAAGTTTAACATTACATAATGAACTTTTAATTAATTTACTATTAAAATTACCTTCTCGAATAATATTTGATTGAATATTGATCGTATTTTCTATTGCTTTAAGTAATTCTACATTTGAGTAATTAATGATTTTTGAATTTTTTTGGTTTAAAATTTCGGACATTCCTACATTTTTTGTAACAATTAGACTCATTTTTGACGCCATTGCTTCTGTAGGAGCTACGCCCCAACCATCAAATGCTGAAGGATAAATAAAGACATCATTTTTAAAAAAAAGGGGGATTAATTTTTTTTGATTAAGAAATGGTTTATAAGAAATATATTTTTCATATTTTAAAATATTAATTATTTTTTT
>MDTB01141862.1_pt1 | contig 26956 bp, 29 predicted proteins | sample 811161 | NCBI WGS metagenome assembly MDTB01 (sample SAMN05326650, study PRJNA326480) | marine metagenome | isolation source: seawater | place: Mediterranean Sea | collected 2009 | reverse complement strand
GATGCCCATGTGTCCCTATGGGCAAAAGTATATTTTAATTCACCTATTTTTTTCTTTATGTTTGAATTAATAAACCTCATAGAGATTTTATCTATAAAAATAGAATCTTTATCAAATTTAATTTCTTCTAATACTGAACAAAAAATCTTTTTTACTTTTGCGGAATTTTTAATTTCTTTTTGGATTATAATTATTTTTTTTTCAAAATTAATATAATCAGCTTTTGTTAAAGAAAAATTATTATCAATTTTTTTAAAATCAAAATGCTTAGCTATAATTTTTTCAACAAACTTTATAAGCTTTTGCATATTATATAAATTTTTAAATACTATAATCTTTCCTGAAAATATTTTTTTTTTTATATAATTCTCTAATTTATTATTTGTAATTATTTTGTTATTATTTTTATCTATATTAATAATATATTTTTCATGAATCTTCATAATAAGCTTAAGATACACAATAAGAAAAAAATCAAAACTAATTTATGAAATATTTAGATGAAAAAACTGCATTAAAACTTTTGGGCATCGATTTTGTCAATCATAGTGTTGTTATTTCAGATCCTGCAATCAAGGATTGTCCAATGGTATATATCAGTGAAGAGTTTACCAAACATACTGGTTATAATATCAAAGAATCACTAGGAAAAAATTGTCGTTTTTTACAGGGTCCTGAAACTGATGAAAATGATATTGAATCAATAAGAATTGCAGTCAAATTAAAAAAGAGTATCACTATTGATATATTAAATTATAAAAAAAATGGAGAAAAATTTTGGAATAGGTTAAGAATCAAACCAATCAAGGATAATAAAGGAAATGTAGTTTATTTTGCTGGAGAACAAAATCCTATTGATATAGAAGAAGTTAGAAGATACTCATTCAACAAAATAATAGACTAATTAAATTTTGAATTATACTCATATTGTAAGTCCAAATAAGTTCCACCTTCGCATTCTAAAACATTCTCTGGTCCTTTATTATTATTCTTTGATTTTTGTTGATATAAGAATAAGTTTTGGTAGAAAAGTGCTTGACGTTCTTGAAGGGTCCACATTGTCTGTTCATCAAGATCAAAGTCGCCACTTAAATTTTTCTGATAATGATGAACAAGTTCATGGAGTACTATTGATCTATCACAAACTTTTTCTTCAGGATTAAGTTCGTCTATAAGATACATTCCCTCTTCTTTTACGTAATATGCTTTAACTTTGCATACATTAGAAGAATAACAGGCTTTATCAGCCATTTTCTCGCCGGTAAGAACTCGAATATTAGGAAATTCTAACTTTTTTTTGAATTCTGTATTCTCAAGTATCCATGAAGTCAGGAAAATCATTAATGCTTTACTTATCATTTTTTTTTAAAACCAAATCTTTTATAAAACTATTATCTTTAATTCTTATAACCCTTAAAATTTCTATATCATCACTTTTTATATGTAGGTAAAGCATACCATCTTCAATAGATGAATTAAGAATCTTATATTTTTCTTTAACTAGCGCTAAATTCTCATTTTTTTTTATATGTTCAATATTTGCATTAGAATTAAACCTTGAAAATATAGTTGATATTATGATTATAATCAAAGCTAATATTAAAATTGCTAATGTAATAACAATATATTTAAGTGGCTTAATCATTGAGTGATAATATTATCAATATTTTATTAGATAACAAGGATACTGGAAAAAGAATAGATGTTATCTTGTCAAATAAAATTAGTAACTATTCTAGAAGTAGGGTTCAAGAATTAATTAATTCTGGAATGGTCTCAATTGACTCAAATATTATAAAAAATCAAGCCTTCAAGTTGAACAAAATTGTTGAAATTAAGGTTTTAATTCCCCCTACTAAAAAATTACAGATAAAATCTCAAAAAATTAAAATAGATATAGTTTATGAAGACGAAGATCTCATAGTTATTAATAAAAAAGCAGGAATGGTTGTTCATCCTGCTGCAGGAAATTATGAAAATACTCTAGTTAATGCATTACTTGAGCATTGTAAATCCTCTTTATCTGGAATTGGTGGCATAGAACGTCCAGGAATAGTTCATAGATTAGATAAGATGACAAGTGGTCTCTTGGTAGTAGCCAAAAATGATTTAACGCACCAAAATCTTGCTTATCAGTTTAAAAAAAGAACTATAATAAGAGAATATGAAGCTTTAGTATTGGGAAAATTAAAAAATAATATTGGTAAAATTCAAAAAAATATTGCTAGATCTAAAAATAATAGAAAAATAATGGCAATTGTTTCCAAAGATGAGGGAAAAGTTGCATCGACAAAATATGAACTATTAAATGAGTTTAAAATTAATGAAAATTTTTTTGTCAATTATATAAAATGTAAATTAGAAACTGGAAGAACTCATCAAATAAGACTACATATGCACTCAATTGGAAATTCAATATTAGGTGATATTTATTATGGTAAAAAAATTAATAATAAAATTAATATTGAAGAAAATTTAAAAAATCTACTTATTTATTTTTATGAAAAGAAAAGACACGCTTTGCATGCTAAAACTTTGGGTTTTTATCATCCAAAAAAAAATAAAAGATTATTTTTTACTAGTCCAATGCCAGATGACATAAAAAATCTAATAAATTTTTTAAAAAAAAAAATAAAAAATGTTAATGAAAATGAGAATCATTTCTAACTTTGAATAATTCTAATTTATCATTGACATTAATTTTTATATATATAAATAATACCATTATGTTAAAAAAAATTTCAAAAAATATATCCAAATCCATCAGTGAAAATGGTTTATCATTATTTCTTAGAGAGATTAGAAAATTTCCTATTTTATCTTTTGAAGAAGAAAATAGACTTGCAAAAGATTGGGTATCAAATAGAAACTCAGACTCTGCGCATAAACTAGTAAATTCACACTTAAGACTTGTTGTTAAGATTGCCATGGGCTTTAGAGGTTATGGGTTGTCTCTTAACGAGCTTATTTCTGAAGGAAATGTTGGTATGATTCAGTCTCTCGAAAGATTTGATCCGAGTAAGGGGTTTAGGTTATCTACATATGCTATGTGGTGGATAAGGGCTTCAATTCAGGAGTATATCCTGCACTCGTGGTCTCTTGTCAAGATAGGAACAACTGCTGCACAAAAGAAACTTTTCTTCAATTTACGTTCTCTTAAAGGCAAACTAAAAGCTATAGATGATGGCGATTTACAACCAGAATTAGTTACTGAAATAGCTGACAGACTTGACGTCTCTGAAGGTGATGTAGTTGATATGAATAGAAGATTATCAGGACACGACCATTCACTTAATTCTCCACTATCTGAAGAAAATAATGGTGAATGGATAAATTTATTAGTTGACGAAACAGATTCACATGAAAAATCAATAATTAAGAAAGACGAATTTTTAAAACGAAGAGAAATGCTAAATATTGCTCTTAAAAATTTAAACGATAGAGAAAGAAAGATACTTACCCAGAGAAGATTGATAGATGATCCATTAACATTAGAAGAACTCAGTAAATCATTTGGTATTTCTAGAGAAAGAGTAAGACAAGTAGAGGTTAGAGCATTTGAAAAGCTTAGAAAAGTTGTTAGAAATATTGAATATAAGTCAAAATCTTTTAACTAATAAATGGATCTTTCACTAAAATTGTATCGTCTCTCTGTGGACTAGTTGATAAAATTATAACCTGTGTATTCATAAGTTCTTCAAGTCTTCTAACATACTTTATTGCCAAAGCTGGAAGCTTTGACCATGTTCTTGCACCTTGTGTACTCTCATTCCAACCTTTTAGAGTTTCATAAATAGGTTCTATTTTAGATTGTTCATATTCAGAGCTAGGAAAATAGTCTATTTTCTTTCCAAATAGTTTATAACCAATACAAACTTTTATTTCTTTAAATTTGTCTAAAACATCTAGTTTAGTTAAAGCGATTCCATCTGCTCCAGATACATCTAATGAGTATTTTGTTAGTACAGCATCAAACCAGCCACATCTTCTTTTTCTACCTGTTACTGTTCCAAATTCATTCCCAATTTCTCCAAGTTTTATTCCAATTTTGTTCTTCAACTCACTTGGAAAAGGTCCACTACCTACTCTAGTTGTATAGGCTTTTACAATACCTAATATAAAACCAATTTGTTTAACTGAAACTCCAGCACCTATTGCAACTGCCCCTGCAACAGTATTAGAAGAGGTAACAAAAGGATAGGTTCCATGATCTATATCTAACAAAACTCCTTGAGCACCCTCAAAAAGTATTTTTTTTCCAGTTTTCCTTGCATTTAAAAGAATAGGGCCTGTTCGCTTACAAAATTTAAGAATTTTAGATTTAAATTTTTTAATTTCTTTTAAAACATCATTTAATTTTATTTCAGGACAATTTAATCCTTTAAGAATAATATTATGATGATCTAAAAGAAATTTAATTTTTTGTTTAAGAAATTCTTCATTTCTTAAATCAGAAAGTTTTATTGCTCTTCTACCAATTTTATCTTCATATGCAGGACCTATTCCTCTTCCGGTTGTTCCAATTTTATTAACTCCTTTTAATTTTTCTCTTAAATGATCTATTTTTGTATGAAGATTTAGTATTAGCGTAGTATTTTCTGATAAAACTAAATTTTTTGATGTGATAGAAATACCTGATTCCTCTAATTTTTTAATTTCAGTCAACAATGCCTCAGGGTTTACAACTACTCCATTCCCAATAATAGCTATTTTATTTTTTCTTAAAACACCTGAAGGAAGTAGACTTAATGCAATTTTCTTTTTATTTATAACAATAGTGTGACCAGCATTATTACCACCTTGAAATCTAACAACAATATCCGCTTTATTTGAGAGCCAGTCGACAATTTTTCCTTTACCCTCATCTCCCCATTGTGAACCTATAACAGTAACATTAGTCATTATTAATTAACTTTCAAAACTTTATTATTAACTAAAAAATATTGACAATTATTTTTCTTAGCATTTTTTTCATGATTTATTTTTTTGATATTTTTATCAATAGTTTCATTAACTAAAACAAAACCATTTTTTATCAATTCTATTCTATCAAAATTAATCTCAGATAATGGTATGAATATTTTTTTTTTAATTTTTTTTTCAAAACAACATTCTTTTATTAAATTCTCTATAGTACCAGAAAAACCAATACAATTCTCATCATAAACGTTATATCTTCCTCCATTAAATAATTCATCAAAATTATTCGAATAAAATTTATACATAATTCCATTATGATATCCAAATTTATCTATTTCTATTGGATCAATATTTATTGAAATTTCAGGAATATTTATTTTTAAAGCATTTAATGAATTTAAAAACTTATTGATTTCTATCTGAGTTTGTTTAGGAAATTTAAAAACTTTAAGATTTTCTATGTGTGCATCAAGCTTTCCTATGCTTTCTAACAAAACCTTAGAAACATCTGCAATATCTGAAGAAAGTTTATTAATTTCTAAAATATTTTTATTTTCATACTTTTCCCTTAAGAAAGATCTTTTATTCTTATCCAAGTTAAAATCATTACAAACTGATTCAAAAAGTGATGGCATTGACAAGCTAAGTGAATAATTTTTTATTTTTAAAATATTTAAAAACAATCTGATCAAACTAATAATCTCAATTTCACAGAAATTATTACCAATACCAACTATTTCTCCACCAATTTGATTAAACTGTCTTGAAATATTTAACTGATTGTTTTGTACTTTCAAGATTTCTCCAGAATAACTAAGTCTAAGTGGCCTTTCTTTTTTTTTTAACGCACCACATGCTATCCTTGCAATTTGCGAGGTCATGTCAGATCTTACACCCATCATTTTTTGAGACAAGGGATCTAAAACTCGAAAAGAATTATCATTTCTTTTGTTTTTTGATAAAAAAAATAAAGAATTCTCAAATTCCAATAAAGGGGGCCTAATAATGTCATAACCATTTGAACTCATAAAATCGACAAACTTTGATATAATAGCAAACTCTTTAGCTGCTAAGTCAGGCAAACTATCTCTAAAACCTTCAGGTAATAAATGACTCTTCACTTTAACAATTCTAAATTATAAAAACTCCAATCTAACCAATTTGTTAATGCAATCAAATCTTTTTTTATAATTGTTGGTCCTGTCCAAATTCTTATACCAAAGGGTGATTTTCTATATGATTGAATATCATATGCTATTTTTTCAGTCTCTAGAAAATAAATTACTTTTTTTAAGGAATTTTTATCTACTGATTTATTTAAAATAAAAAAAGATGTTGTTAAGGATCTGTGAATATTTTCTTTTACAAAATAAGAAAATAAATTATTTTTTACAATCCATTTATCTAATATTATTTTATTCTCCATACAGGTTTTTAAAGACCAATCTAATCCACCTTTAGATACAAACCATGATAAACAAAAATTAAAATCTGCCAAACATAATAACGAAGGAGTATTAACTATTCCATTTGAAGAAAATAAATCTAAAACTTTGGGTATTTTTTTTTTTTTTATATTATAATTAAGTCTTTCAATAGCCTTAGGACTCAAAACAACTATACCGTGTTGAGCTTCCGAACCAAGCGCTTTTTGCCATGAAAAAACTGATGCATCTAATTTAGACCAATCAATATCATTGACAAAAACAGCTGAAGTTATATCAGTTACAATTAATCCATCATGATTTTTTGATATCCAATCAGTATTATTTACAGACATTCCATTTGATGTTCCAGTCCAAACAAAAAAAATATCACTTTCTAAATCAATATTTTTTAAAGATGGCATTTTACCATCTAGATTTTTTCTAACTTCAGATTTATAACCAAGCCTTCTGATATCATTATACCAAGTTTCACCCCAATAATCATAAATAATGGAGGTTATTTTTTTTTCACCTAACAAAGACCAAATTACTGATTCCATGGCTCCTGAACATGATCCAGGGGTTAGAAAAATTTTATAATTTTTTGGAATTTTTAATATTTGTTTTAGCTTTTCAAAAGTTTCTTCAATATAATTTTTTACTTTAGCAGATCTATGATACCTACTTAGAAATTTAGTATTTAGCTTTTCTAATGACCATTCATTTGGTTTTTTTGTGGGCCCCGAAGAAAAAAAAGGATTTAATGGTTTTACTTTAGGTTTGATCATTATAAATTATAATACCAAGGGAAGAATATTGAAAAAGTTAACCAACATAAAATTGTTAAGGGAAGGCCAAATTTTACATAGTCTATAAATTTATAATGCCCTGGTCCCATTACTAATAAATTAGTTTGATAAGCCATAGGAGTTATAAATGAAGTATTAACAGCAAAGATAACGCTAATTGCAAATATTTTTGGATCTATCCCAACCTTTTCTGCTAGATCAAGAGCAATAGGAGTAAATAAAACTGCACAAGCATTATTTGAAATAAAATTAGTTGCAAGTGAAACAAAAATAAAAAAACAAGATAATATTACTGCAGGAGATGAACCTTCTAAAAAATGAAGCATAAGCTCTGCTAAATAACTTGCCGTGCCAGTTACTTGAATCACACTTCCAAGAGCAAGAGAAGTTACTATCAGAAGTAATAAATTACTATCAACAGCTCTTAAAGCTTGTCTTATACTTAAAATCTTAGAAAATAGCATTGCAAATACACCTAATAATCCCGAGACAACAAGAGGTAATAATTCCAATGCACTGAGCATTATAACTGTCAAAAAAATAAAAAAAGATTTATTAGCTAAATTTCTTTCCACAATTTCTGAAGACGCCCATTCCATTGGCATAATATCACTATGAGTTCTCAAACTTCTAATTGCTTTTTTTGAACCTTGAATTAATAGTACATCGCCAGGTTCAAGGGGTATCTCCGTCATGCTATTTCTGATTATTCTTGACTTTCTCTGTAATCCAATAACAACACAATCAAATCTATACCTAAAACTAACATTTTCAATAGTTTGACCAACTAAGCTTGATGAAGGGGTTACCATAGCTTCTGATAATAATTGATCTTGTTCAGGTTGATCAGTATTATAATTCTGACTTTCAAATGGTGAAGAAACTTCTTGAACAGATAAACCAATTTTTTTGGAAATTATATTACTCAAAGATTCTCGTTTTGAAGCAATAACTAAAAGATCACCTTTTTGTAGCTCAAAATCATTAAAGGGTGCAAATTCCGCATGTTCTCTTCTTTGAATCATCATTACAGTTACGTCCTCAAGTCCAGGAAAAACTCCAGATTCTGGTTTTTTTCCATTTAATGAGGAATCTTCAGGTAAAACTATCTGAGCAATAAACTGTTTTCCATCAGATCCAATTAATTGACTGGCCATTGGAGAATTATTTTTTAATAAATATTTTGAAAAAATAATTACATAGAAAATTCCAAAAAATGCAATAACACTTCCAGGTATAACAAACTCAAAAAAACTAAGTTTAATATAACTGTAGTCAGATAATGAATTAGCAACTAAGAGATTCGTACTTGATCCAATTAGTGTAGTCATTCCACCTAAAATAGCGACAAAACTCAGAGGCATTAGATATCTACTAACAGGACTACCAACTTTTTTTGCTAACTCTTGCATTATTGGAATAAATATAATGACTACTGGCGTATTATTTAAAAATGCACTTAAAATTAAGACAGCAATTAAAGAAAAAAAAAGAATAAAATTTGGATTTCTTGGAAAAAAATTTATCAATTTAGAAATAGAATTATCTAAAACTTTTGTTTGAACAACTCCTTGGCCAAGGATTAGCAAACAAAGAACTGAAATTAGACTAGTATTACTGAATCCGTTTAATATTATGGAGGGAGACAATGCATTTTCGCCATTTTCATTTTCATAAGGAAAAATAGAAAAGAAGAGCAACAAAAGAGATAATATGAAGATACTCTTAAAAACAATAGTCCACTTTTCCAGTATATAAAGCACAACTGTTAAAAATACAAAAAAAAGACTAGAAAAAATGAAAAAATCTTGAGTTTCTAAAAACATAAATAATGTATATTGAATTTAAAATAACAGTTTGTTTTTTATAATAGTTATGCAACAATTAATATTGTAAAAATGAAACTGCACATTATGTGCTCTATTAACCACAAACACGATTATAGTATAATAATTCTTAAAAATTAGAAGATCAATGTTAAAAAGATTAACTCAAAAAACCGACGAAAATCAAGATATTATTGATTTAGAATTATCAGAGCCTTTGCCAAGTTCTGAAAAAATTTATATTAAAAGTAAAAAATTTAAATCTGTTAACGTCGGTATGAGAAAAATTAATTTAGAGGATAAAAAAAATTCAATAACTGTATATGATACTTCTGGATCTTATACAGACTCTAAATATTCTCATAACATCAATAAAGGTCTTAGAAAAATTCGAGAACCATGGGTAAAAGATAGAAACAGCATAATTAATTCCAAAAAAACACCTCTTAAATTTTTAAATAAAGAAAATAATCAAGGAAGGAAGTTTCCAAATATTCCAAAAACTATTTATAAATGTAGAAAAAATAAAAAAATTTCTCAAATTTATTTTGCAAAAAAAGGAATTATTACTGAAGAAATGGAATACTGTGCAATCAGAGAAAACGAAGGTAGAGAAAAAATCCTTAATAAAAAATTTACAAAAGATGATCTTGTAACTGCAGAGTTTGTTAGAGATGAAATAGCAAGAGGTAGGGCTATTATTCCTAGTAATATTAATCATTTAGAATTAGAGCCTACAATTATCGGTAAGAACTTTTTAGTAAAAATTAATGCAAATATTGGGAACTCAGCTGTATGGTCAAATACTAAAGAAGAAGTTGAAAAGTTGATATGGGCAACTAGATGGGGAAGTGATACAGTTATGGATTTATCAACAGGAAAAAATATTCATAATATAAGAGAATGGATTATCAGAAACTCTCCTGTGCCAATTGGTACAGTTCCTATATATCAGGCACTTGAAAAAGTTAACGGAATCGCAGAGGATTTAAATTGGAGAATATTTAAAGAAACTCTTATTGAACAAGCTGAGCAAGGTGTAGACTATTTTACCATACATGCAGGTGTAAGGTTAAAATTTATACCTCTAACAGTTGAAAGATTAACAGGTATTGTTTCAAGAGGTGGGTCAATAATAGCAAAATGGTGTTTGGCTCATCACAAAGAAAACTTTTTATACGAAAATTTTGAAGAAATGTGCGAAATAATGGGTAAATATGATGTAAGTTTTTCTTTAGGTGATGGATTGAGACCTGGCAGTATAAATGATGCAAATGATAATGCTCAATTCTCGGAACTTAAAACACTCGGAGAACTAACAAAAATTGCATGGAAAAAAGATATACAAGTTATGATTGAGGGTCCTGGACACGTGCCAATGCAATTGATAAAGGAAAATATGGAAAAACAAGAGGAATATTGTGATGAAGCTCCTTTTTATACTCTTGGTCCTTTAACTACCGACATTGCCCCTGGTTATGATCATATAACAAGTGCTATAGGCGCTGCAATGATTGGTTGGTTTGGTACATCAATGCTCTGCTATGTGACTCCTAAAGAACATTTAGGATTGCCTGACAAAGATGATGTAAGAATAGGTGTGATTACATATAAAATTGCAGCTCATGCAGCTGATCTTGCAAAAAATAACAAGGGGGCATATATGAGAGATTTTGCGCTTTCTAAAGCTAGATTTGAATTCAGATGGAAAGATCAATTTAATATATCTCTTGACCCTGAAAAAGCTCAAAGCTTCCACGATCAAACTTTACCATCTGAAGGTGCTAAACATGCACACTTCTGCTCAATGTGCGGACCCAAATTTTGCTCAATGAAAATATCACATGATCTTAAAGATATTAAAAACTTTGGACAAAAAGAAATGTCAAAGAAGTTTAAAAAACTAGGAAGTAAAATTTATTTAGAAAAAAAACTAATGTCCTAAAGGTCCATATTTTAAACCTAGTTTAGGTGAATTATTTATTGTTTTTAGTATATATCTTTTAGCTAATTTAATTGACTTAATTGGATTTTCGCCACAACTAAGATAAAATGCAATTGCTGATGAGAGCGTGCATCCAGTTCCATGGGTATTATTAGTTTTAATTCTTTTATAATTAAATTTAGTAAATTTTCCTTTCTCATAAAATAAATCAGTACATATTTTCCCACGTATTTCTCCACCTTTTAAAAATATAGACGCATCTGTTTTTTGAGATAAAAAATCACATGCATTATACATATCATTAAGATCTTTGATTTTTAGTTTCGTAAGAACCTCTGCTTCTATCAAGTTTGGAGTTATTATATTTGAAATTGAATAAAGATGTTCTTGACATTTTATAAATTTATTTCTTTGAACTAAGTTTTTTCCAGTTGTTGAAACAAAAACTGGATCCACAACTATAGGTATAGATTTATTTTTAAAAAAAAATGCTATTTTTTTTGCAACTAAATCATCGGGTAGCATTCCAATTTTGACTGAATCAAACCCAATATCATCATAAACAGCTTTAATTTGTGAAATTATAATTTTTGAAGGTAAACTTTGAATCTTAAATACTTTTCTAGAATTTTGAGATGTGACCGCAGAAATTGCAGTTAAGCAATATCCTCCAAGCGAGTTTATAGTTTTAATATCTGCTTGTATTCCTGCTCCCGAAGAACAATCACTTCCAGCAATTGACAGTACCTTTTTAATCTTAATATTTTTATTTTTTATCAATACTTACAACACACTCTTGGATTTTTGAAATAATATCATTAGTTTTAGCATTAGACTTAGATTGAGCCATAATTCTTAATAAATTTTCAGTTCCAGATTTTCTTACCAGAATTGAACCTTTATTTGAAATATCTTCACTCAAAGAACTAACTAACTTTGATAATTTTATATTTTTAAGTAATTTATCTGGATCTGAATATAATCTCATATTAACAAGTTTTTGAGGAAAAGTTTGATAGTTTTCCAATAAATTCGATAAACTCTTATTTTCTAACTTTAGAACAGTTAAAACTTGAAGAGCAGATAATATTGCATCACCAGTTAAACTAAAATCAGAAAATATAATATGACCAGATTGCTCTCCTCCTAAATTACATTTATATTTTTTCATTTTTTCAACTACATACCTGTCTCCAACATTAGAAATATATAGTTTTAATCCAAGATTCTTAACAAAATATTTCAAACCTAGATTTGACATTTTTGTTGCAACTAAACCTCCACCCTTCAATTGTCCTTGTTTATATAGGCTTGAACTAACTATTGCTAGAATCTTGTCACCATCAAGGATACTTCCTCTTTCATCACAAATAATTAATCTATCACCATCTCCATCAATTGCTATACCCATATCAGCATTGTTTTTGATAACTTTTTTTGCAAGGTTATCAGGATAAAGTGCTCCACAATTCTTATTAATATTTTTTCCATTTGGACTTGCTGACAACTTAATGATGTCAACACCATAATTAGAGAGTATTTCTGGTCCAATTTTGTATCCAGAACCATTCGCACAATCAAAAACAATCTTAATATTTTTGAAAGAAATTCCTTTTGGAACTATTTTGTTTACTTTATTAATGTAAGTAGAAAAATTATATTTATTATTAAAAGTTTTACCAATTAAATCAGGCATACATAGCTTTGATTTATTTTTTTTTAATATTATTCTTTCTATTTTTAACTCTTCACTATCCGACAATTTTTCTCCATATCTATTGAATATCTTCAAACCATTGTCATAAAAAGGGTTATGAGACGCAGAAATCATTATTCCAAAATCTGCTTTTAATGATTTTGTCATAAAAGAAACTAATGGGGTCGGAACTATTCCAATTAAAAAACTATTAACTCCCATTGATGAAAAACCTGAAGATAGAGCCAATTCTATCATCTGACATGAATCCCTAGTATCTTTACCAATTATAACTTTATTATTTTTAATCTCTTTATTAAATGAACAAAGCGCATAAGCTAAATTTATAAAAAATTCAGGGCATATAGGATATTTATTTACAACGCCTCTTATACCGTCAGTTCCAAAAAAAATTTTTTTCATTTTAAATCAAACGCCTAATTTACTCCACATTCCTAATGCTTGTTTTGTTTCTTTGACATCATGTACTCTAAAGATTTGAACTCCATGGTTAAATCCATATAATGCTGCTGAAATAGAACCTGGTAAACGATCTTTTGGTTTTTGAGAATCAACTAATGAAGAAATAAACCTTTTTCTTGATACACCTAACATTATCAAACAACCTAATGCATGAAAAATAGAAATATTATTAAGCAAGGATATATTTTGTTCTGAATCTTTGCCAAAACCAATACCAGGGTCAATAATAATATTTTTTCGTTTTATACCCATAGATTCACAAAATTTAATTCTTTCATCTAAAAAGTCAAATACATCTAATACAACATTCTTATAAATATTTTTTTTCATCATAGTTTTTGGGTTGCCAGGCATATGCATTAATATGATCGGCACACTATTTTCCTTTATAATCTTAATACTATTTTTATCATTATTTAAAGCACTTACATCATTAATTATTGAAACACCAGATAATATACCAAATTTCATAGTTTCAGAATTACGGGTGTCTAAAGATATAGGAGTTTTATTTATTGATAATTCTTGAACAATCGGAAGAATTCTTAAAATTTCATCGTTTTTTTTAACTAATTTAGCTCCAGGTCTTGTTGATTCTCCTCCTATGTCAATAAAATCTGCTCCTTCATCACAAAGTTTTTTAGCTTGTATAACTGAATCTTCAAATTTAAAAAAATCATTACCGTCTGAAAAACTATCAGGAGTTATATTTAAAATACCAAAAATTAAAAATTGCTTACTTTTAAGTTTGCTTTTTAGTACATCAGGAATATCTCTTTTTTTGGTTAATTTTTTTAATAAACTTTCAATTCTGTAATTAGAATTACTTTTTAAAAATTTCAAGAAATCAGAAACATAAAATAATTTAGAACTAATTTTTTTACTTAAAGAAATAACTTCTATTTGTGTGAAAAAAACATCTTCACCTCCAACTTTAAGTGATTTCTTTTCTTTGAAAAGTTTTTTTCCAACATTTTTATCAACAAATGATAAAGGCCTTAAATAAATTTTTTTATAAGAACTCAATTTTTCAGCATTAAATCTTTAATCAAACAGCTGGTTCTGGATTAAGGGAAATTTTCTTTGATTTTGAATCTCTATCAGAACTTTTTGGTATTGATGTTTTCTTTTTTGAAACATCATTATTTGTTTTAACTTTTATTTTTTTACCTTTAATTATTTCTGCTACATCATCTCCACTTAGTGTCTCGAATTTTAACAAAGCATTTGATATTGAGTGCAGATGTTTAATATTTTTTTTCAGAACTTTTTTTGCATGATTTTCTGCGTTATCTATTAACAATCGTATTTCTTGATCAATTAATTTGGCTGTTTCTTCTGACATTGTTTTTCTTTGCGAAACAGATCTACCCAAGAAAACTTCTTCTTCGCTTTCAGTATATTTTAATGGACCAAGGAGATCACTCATTCCCCATTCAACTACCATTGCTCTCGCTTTTTGAGTTGCTTGTGCAATATCATTAGAAGCACCTGATGTAATGTTATCTTTGCCAAAGATTAATTCTTCGGCAACTCTTCCTCCAAACATCATTGCAAGTTTAGCCTTCATTTCATTTTTTGATTCTGAATACCTATCTCTTTCTGGAAGGTTCATAGTTACTCCAAGAGCTCTACCTCTTGGGATGATAGTAACCTTATGAAGTGGATCATTTCCAGGGGTAAAAACACCAACTAATGCATGACCAGCTTCATGGTATGCTGTAAGTTCTTTTTCTTTTTGCGTCATAACCATAGATCTTCTTTCAGAACCCATAAGTACTTTATCCTTAGCATCTTCAAATTCTAACATTGTAACAAGTCTTTTATTTCTTCTTGCTGCTAATAAAGCTGCTTCATTTACCAAGTTTGCCAAATCTGCTCCAGAAAAACCAGGAGTTCCTCTTGCAATAACTTTAACTTCTACATCTGGGGCGAGAGGAAGTCTTCTAATATGTACATTCAATATTTTATCTCTACCTTCTATATCTGGGTTTGGTACTACTACCTGCCTATCAAATCTTCCTGGTCTTAGTAGCGCAGGATCTAGAACGTCTGGTCTATTTGTTGCTGCAATTAAAATAACCCCTTCAGCTGCATCAAATCCATCCATTTCCACTAAAAGTTGATTTAAAGTTTGTTCACGTTCATCATTACCTCCGCCTAATCCTGCACCACGATGTCTTCCAACTGCGTCGATTTCATCAATAAAAATTATACACGGTGCATTCTTTTTTCCTTGCTCAAACATATCTCTTACCCTGCTTGCTCCAACACCAACAAACATTTCTACAAAATCTGAACCAGATATTGTAAAGAATGGAACTCCAGCTTCTCCAGCAATAGCTCTTGCTAACAAGGTTTTACCAGTGCCAGGAGGACCAACTAAAAGAGCGCCTTTTGGAATTTTTCCACCTAATCTCTGAAATTTTGAAGGATCTTTTAAAAATTCAACAATTTCTTCAAGTTCTGCTTTGGCTTCATCAATACCGGCAACATCTGCAAAAGTTACTTTATCTTTTTTTTCATTCAATAATTTTGCTCTAGATTTTCCAAAACCCATAGCTCTTCCACTTCCTGACTGCATTTGCCTCATAAAGAAAATCCAAACGCCAATTAATAGTAGCATTGGGAACCAAGATATTAGAATATCTAATAAAGTTGGAGAGTTTGCATCAGGGGGTAAAGCAATTATCTCTATATTATTTTTTTCTAACTTTTCGATTAAATTCAAATCGCCGGGAGAATATGTTGTGAAAAAAGTACCATTAGAATATTTTCCGTTGATAGTATTACCTCTTATTTCAACACTAGAAACAGACCCTTTTTGTATTTCGCTCAAAAATTGTGAGTAAGGTATATTACTTACTGATTCAGTTTTTGAACCTGATTGAAAAAAATCAAGCATCAAAAATAGTAAGAATCCTATCAATGCCCAAATTGCAATATTTTTAAGTGTATTATTCAATAATCAATCCTTATTTATGAATATATAATATTATTTAATGGAAACACAATTGATAATTGAAAATTTATTTGAAGTTAATGGAATTTTTGGATAAAAGAAAAATTCTATTCCCAAATCTAAAAAATTTTTTCTTGAATTAACAAAAGGTATAAACTTTTTTCCTTTACATAAAATTAATGGCAATGTTTTGATAATTTCGTATGAAATCTCTCTTTTATTTTTACTAAAAAATTCATAATTAACTTTATCCCAATTTTTATTTGAAATTAGTTCACATTTTAGATTAAAATCTCTAGTTGTTATTAAAAATCTTTTATCCCAAATATTACTTTCTCCAGCCATAACATTTAATCCTTTTTCCATTTCTTTTTTTGTTTTCTGACTCTCCCTAATAAAATGAATATATTTATTCTTTGATGTAATATTTGTAAAATGAAGAGTTTTAGTTATTTTTTCCTCTTTTTTTATTTGTATTAGTAAATTTTCTACAGATTTTTTTCTCGGTGGAAAAATTTCTCCTGAAATTGTTGTTAAAATTTTTTTTATAATCTGTATTTGAATCTCAGTGTTTTGATTAAAAAGTTCTTTTTTATTTAATTTGAAAAAACCAAACTTCTCATAGCTCAAATTTTTTAAAAAAAAATTAGAAATAATCTCTTCGTATTTGTCTCTTTTAATAATATTTTTATTAATTTCCAAAATTTTAGATGATATATAATTTAGATTTTTCTTATTAAGAATATTTCTTATTCTTACTCTTTCAAATTTTTTATTTTCATTTGATGGATCCTCTATCCAAGATTGTTTATAGAATCTGCAGGTCTCTATAAGTCTTTCTTTCCTTATATTTATAAAAGGTCTAATAATTCTTAAGTTATTATTTTCTCTAATCTCTGGAATTGTTGATAAACCAACAATATTTCCCTTCCTTTTTGATCTCATATAAAGAGTTTCTAATCTATCATTAAGATGATGACCAAACATTAAGTGAATGATTTTTTCTTTTTCACAAGCATTGAAAATAAGTTTATATCTCTCATTTCGAGCTATTTCCATTAATTTACTTTTTGGTTTTTTACCTATCCATCTGAGAATTTTACATTTGATTTTCTTTTGATTAGCCCATTCTTTAACTTTTAAACATTCCAGAAAAGAATTTTTTCTTAAACCGTGATCAACAATAAAAGTCACTAGACATCCTTTTTTTCTTAATATCCATTTATTTAACAAAAATAAAAGAGCTGTGCTATCGGCACCTCCTGAAAGAGCTAATGCTATTTGTGGGTTATCCTCAAATAGACCAATTTTTTTTAGTATTAAATCAAATTCATTAAAGTGGATGGGTTCAAAAATCATTTATTTATTCTTTAGGACACCCTAGGTTTTTTCTTTCTTTTAATGCTCTTTGAAGAACATTTTTGGAGGAATCGGGATATTTAAAATCTAATTCAATGAGAACATTACAAGCCTCAGTTTTTTTATTTAAATTTGAAAATGAGAGACCAAGCTTAAGCATATTATCAGGACCTTTAATTGATTCTGGATAGTTTTTTAGACCCTCTCCAAACTCTAATACTGCTCTGGAAAAATCTTTTTTTGCATAATAAACTTCTCCTAGCCAATATTGGATATTGGGCATAAGATTTTCAGGTTTTATTTGTTTTAAAGTTTTTAATTCATTTAATGCTTGATCAAGTTCTCCGGACCAAAGTAATTTTATGGCATTTTCATACTTTATCTTTGCCTCACTTTCAGAAATTTTATTTTCAACATCTATAGAATTTGTAGTTATATTTTCCTCTGATTCTTTATTTTTAATATCAATATTGTTTTCAAAATTAGAAATGTTTGATTGCACGGTTTTATTATTTAATTTTTTAATTACATTTTCTATATCTGAAAAACGAGTTGATACATCAGTATTAATTAGATCTAATTTTTTCTCAATCTCAAAAACTTTGTTTTGAATTTCTTCAAATTTTCCAAAATTAGTTTGATTTAATGTCTCTAAATCATCAAATCTCGATTCATTTCTTGAAATATAACCAGATGTTAAATTATTTTCTATTTTTCCTAAAATTCCTTTTTGAAGGTCAGAAATATTTCTTTCAATTCTATCTAATCTATTTAATAATTCATCAACATCCAAATCTTGAGAAAACAGTTCAGAACTCAAAATGTTAAAGATGATAAACAATGAAATTAATCGAAGATAATATTTTATATTTTTTTTTGTCATAAAAAAAAAGGGCTGTTGATAAATCAGCCCTTATCTTATAGCAAATTATTAAAGTTAAAAAGTATTATTCTTTGGTGTAAATACTTTAACCTATTTTAAACCATAGTTTTTAATTCTTGTAACAACTCTTCTATTTTCAGCCCAAGCTTCTGTGGAACTTCCTTCAGCTGCAGGTCTTTCTTTTCCGTAACTAATAGCTTCTAATCTACTAGCATCAACTCCCAATGAAACCAGAAATTCTTTAACAGCATTGGCTCTTCTCTCTCCAAGTGCTAAGTTATATTCTCTTGTTCCTCTTTCATCACAATGACCTTCTAAAATAATAGTAAACCCCGGAGTGGATTTTAACCAATTTGCCTGAGACTCAAGTGCATATGCAGATGATGCGTTTACATTATGTTTATCTGTTTCAAAATATACCCTATCACCTATGTCATTTTGTAAATATTCTTGCAATTCAATTGTAGATACTGTTGATGACTCTGGAGTAGCATAACTGTCTGCTACAGTTCCACCGGCTGAGTCCCCAGCACCGGTTGTAGTTTCACAACCCGAAATCATAAACAAACCAACAAGTAATGCTATATAACCTTTATTCATAATAAATTCCTTAATTAGTTAAAACACTTATCTGTTGTACAACTTGCAATCTTATAAGTCAATTAATTACAATATTTATTATAAGTTTAATTATGGTAAAAGACCAGACCATGCAGGGTCTGATCCGTCTGATGGAGTAATAATTTCTCTTAAATTATTTCCGGTAAGATCTATTACTTTGATTTTAGGTGGTGAAATTTTGTTTTTTTTTTGTTTATATTGACTGTAAAAAGATAAAACTCTTCCATTTGGAGACCAAGTAGGTCCTTCAACTAAATAAGATTTATATACTACTCTTTCACCTTTTCCATCAGTATACATAACACCAATATAAAATTCTCCTCCCAAGAATTTTGTGAATGCGATTATATCTCCTCTTGGGGACCATACAGGAGTTGCATATCTACCTTTGCCAAAACTAATTCTTCTCTTTTTTTTACTTTTTAGATTCATAATATATAATTTTTGAACGCCACTTCTGTCAGATTCAAAAACTATAGACTTTCCATCTGGAGAATATGATGGCGCAGTATCAATTCCCGAATAAGATGTAAGTCTTTCTATGTTTCCTGAACTTAGTTGCATTTCATAAATATCAGTATTTCCATTTTTTGCTAAACTCATTATTATTTTTTTACCATCTGGAGAAAATCTTGGAGAAAAAGTCATTCCTGGAAAATCTCCTAAAACTTTCTGAAATCCCGTATTTAAGTCTAATATATATACTCTAGGAGCGCCTTTGTGATATGATAGATAAGCAATTTCTTGTGCGGCTGGCGAAAATCTTGGGGTTAAAGCTAAGTATGTTCCGTCAGTCAAAAATTTATGATTTGCACCATCCTGATCCATGATAGCTAACCTTTTTTTTCTATTTTTTTTAGTACCTGATTCAGAAATATAGACAATTCTTGTATCAAAATAACCAGACTCTCCAGTTATTCTTTGATAGATAATATCTGAAATAACATGAGAAATTCTCCTCCAATTTGAAATATTTGTAGTAAGTTGTTGAGCTATCATTTGCTTCTGTGAAAAAACATCCCAAAGTCTAAATTCTAACTTTATTTCGTTTCCCTTTGTCTCTAATATTCTACCATGGACTAATCCTTGAGCTTGAGTAACTCTCCAATTAGAAAAATCTGGTTTGTCATTAAAACCTAATTTTTCCTGAACAAATAAATTTTTACTTAAAATGTCAAAGAGCCCTGATCTTTGAAGATTATTTGAAATAACATTTTTTATTTTTGCTGATATTATTTTATTTTTTTCAGTAATTGTTTCAAATTCGAGTAGCGCGATAGGTATAGGTTTGGTATTTCCCTCAGTTATGTCAATCTTAAGATCAGCAAATAGATTGTTATAAAAAAATAACAATGAAAAAAATATTGACATTTGAATCTTTTTAAAAATCATTGAGCAAGCATTCTAGGATCAAAATTTAATTCAATATTTTTCCACAAATCATATTTTCTTTCTGGAACCTTTAACTTTTTACAACTAGGATGCCTAACAGCTCTCATTGCACTTTCAGAAGCTGCCCTGTAAAAAGGGTTATTTAAGTTCGAAGTTTTAATTAACTTAGAATCAATTACATTTCCTTCTCTGTCTAATTTAATTTTTACTAAAACTTGAAGATCTTCAATATTTTTTGATCCTGCAGGCATATTCCAACATGAAATAAACTGTCTTCTAATCATATCTAATTCACTAATTGTTAGCTTATTATTCTCTTCTAAAGTTTGATTTTCTTCAAGATCTTTTTTTTGCTCTTTTTTTCTTGTTTTTTTACTTTCATCTTTAACCTTTTCGATAGACTTTAAAATTGATGAAAGTCTATTTTTTTCCTCTTTTTTTTCAATTTTTTTTTCTTTTTCTTTTTTCTTTTCTTTTTTCTTTTCTTTTTTTTCTTTTTTTTTTTCTACAAATTCTGGCGGTTTTGGCTTAGATATAGGTTTAGGTGGTGTGTATTTTACCTCTGGATCTTCTTTTTTTATATCTTTTTTATTTTTTTTTTTTACACTAGTTTTTTCTGCAACATCCACAACTTCAATTGGAATTTCTGTAATATCGTTTTTTTTTGAAAAATTAAAAAAATTAGAAAAAATTATTAAAACAAATATTATAAAAAAATGAAAAAATATAGATTTAATAAAATTAAATGCCATTACTGAAGAATTTATAATCTATTTAAGTTTTGTTACTAATGCAACTTTCTTAAAGCCTGCCTTAGTAATACTTCCCATAATTGATATTACCTCACCATAATTCAAGTTTTTATCACCTCTGATAAAAATTTTTAAATCTTTTTTTTGTTTTTTTAGTTCAAATAGTTTTTTAATCAATTTAGTTTTAGAAATTTTTTTATTTTGAAGAAAAATCTCTTTTTTCCTATTAATAGTAACGGTAACAGGTTCTTCTTTTTCTGATAAAATATCAGCTGAACTTTCAGGAAGATTTACTTTTACGCCTGCAGTTAAAAGGGGAGCTGTTACCATAAAGATTACTAAAAGCACCAACATAACGTCAACAAAAGGAGTTACATTAATCTCAGAAATAGGTTGTCTTAAATACTTATTCTTAGAGCTGTTTATATGAATAGCCATAATATTATTCTTTATATACTTCTTTTGATATTATTATCATCATTTCAGCCATGAACAACTCAATTCTATTACCGTATCTTGATACAAGATCAGATAATTTATTATATGCTAAAACCGCAGGAATTGCGGCAACAAGTCCTAGCGCAGTTGCAAATAAAGCTTCAGCAATACCGGGAGCAACAACAGCAAGACTTGTATTCTGCGAAATACCTATTGCAGTAAAGCTATTCATAATACCCCATACAGTTCCAAAAAGTCCAATAAAGGGTGCGGTAGAACCGACAGATGCCAGAAAATTCATATGTTTTGTAAGATTATTTAATTCTTTTTCACTCACAATAATCATTTCTTTTTCAATTCTGTCACAAAAATTTTTTTTAAATTCATAGTTTTTTATTGATGCATTAATTTTAATTTTATCTAAGTATGACATAGCAGAAAAAAAAACACTTTCCATTGGATGACTGGGATGACTTCCAAGTTTTTTTGAAAGTTTTTGTAAAGTTTCACTTGAATAGAAATTTTCCTCAAATGCATTAGCCTCAGCATCAAGGTTTTTAAAAAATGAAAACTTGGCAAAAATTATAGTCCAAGACCACAATGAAGAAAAAATTAATATTAGTATTACAGATTTAACTACTATATCTGCCTCAAAAAAAAGAGCTGTAATTGAGAAACTACTTGAAACTTCTTCTAATAATACTTTTTCAACTGAATCATCCATATAATTAATTTTTATACTATTTTTATTTCATATAATCTAGAAATATCATTTATCATTTTTACTGGTCTATTTAAAATTTTATTTAACCAAACTAACCTAACTTGAACTGAACAATAAATTTTTTCTTCTTTTTTAATAATTTGTTGAAGTATTAGCGAAGTTTTTCCCATCTTTTGCAACCTTGTTTCTATAACCAAGTCATCAAATAATTTACCAGCCTTATGATAATTAACCTTTAAGTCTTTAACTGCGAATACAAAATTACCTTTTCGTATTATTTGAATAATCTCAGGAAATAAGCTTTTTAGCATTTCAGTTCTAGCTCTTTCAGCAAATCTTAAATAGGAAGTATGATAAACAATCCCTCCAGAATCCGTATCTTCATAGTAAACACTGGTATAATATTTGTGGCTTTTATCTTTTTTCATTTATCTTAGTAGTATATTTCTCAATCCAAAAAAGACATAAAAGAGCTGCTTCTGCAATTCCGTCATTAGCTTTAACTTTCCAGATAGGACTATTACCAAATTTTAATCTTGCTAAATCTAAACTTGCTTGTTTTGAAGAATCAAGTCCCATTGCTTTTTTCCAAACTACTGGTGAGACATAATCGACTCTTTTTGTAACAATCTGACAAAGTGCCTCAACTGAACCATAGCTTCTTCCAAATTGAAAACTTGAGGTGACTCCTTGTCTGGGCATAGCATGGACTTTTTCGATTATAGCAACATCTATTAAAAAATTCTCTAAATCCATTTTAAGACTTAGAATATCTATAATTTTTTTATTATTTAGAGCTAATGTTGGCATTCTTTGCGCAAATATAATTTCAGGAATTTTATAAGATTGAGTTTTTATAACTGCAACTCCTCCTGATTTTCCGGGATCAATGCCTAATACGTTCATACAATTTTTTCTAAAATTTCATCGCTTATATTAAAGTTTGATGAAATATTTTGAACATCATCAATCTCTTCAAGTTTTTCAATAAGCCTTAATAATTTTTCAACTTCATTTTCATGAACATCAATTAAAGTTTTTGCTTTCCATTCAATATTAGATGACTTAGGTAATTCAAATTTTTTTTCTAATTTTTCAATAATATCATGAAAATTTTCTAAAGATGTTGTGATTTCGTATTCATTATCATTTTCTTCTAGATCTTTCGCTCCGATTAATACTGAAAAATCAAAAATTTCTTCAAACGCACAAATTGATTTAGAATATAAAATGATACCAATTTTATCAAAAAAATGTCTAACACTTCCACTTGTTCCTAAACTTCCATTATACTTGTTAAATACTGCTCTTATTTCTGATACACTTCTATTTTTATTATCAGTAAAAGAATCAATTATAATAGCAACACCTCCAGGACCAAAACCTTCGTATATAATTTCTTCAATGTTATTATTTATAGTAGAATCTGAATTTTTCTTTATTGCTTTTTCAATACTATCTTTTGACATATTTGCAGAAAGAGCATTATTGACTGCTGCTCTTAATCTTGGATTTGAATCAGGATCTGGCAAACCTAATTTTGTTGCAACTGATATTTCTCTTATAAGTCTTGAAAAGAGTTTTGCTCTTTTTTTATCCTGTGCTCCCTTTCGGTGCATAATATTTTTAAACTTAGAGTGTCCTGCCATATTAATCCCCTAATTTTCCACCAATTTTAATTTGCTTATAACTATTAACTGAAAATTTTTTTTCATTAATATCAATTAATGCCGCACATAATGTTGCATTACCATTTGCAGTTTCAGATCTTGTTTTTAAATGTTTGGATCTAAATCTTAAAATCGAAGTATCTTTTTTCATTCCAATAACGGAATCATAATCTCCACACATTCCCAGATCAGTTTGAAAAAACGTTCCTTTTTCTAAGATTTGTTGATCAGCAGTTGGAACATGAGTATGAGTTCCAATTACAATATTTACTTTACCATCTAAAAAGTGAGCTAATGCCATCTTTTCTGAGGTAGCTTCACCATGAATATCAACAATAATAATCATTTTTTCATATTTATTATTAATTAATTTTAGTAAATCTTCTAGAGATAGGAATGGATCATCTACCAGATCCATAAATAATCTGCAGAGAATGTTAATTACTACTACGTGAATTCCTTTTTTAGTCTCATAAATTCCAAATCCCTTTCCAGGAGCAGTTTTAGGATAGTTTAATGGTCTTAGAAGTCTTTGATCACTATCTATAAAACTCATAATTCTTTTATGGTCCCAAATATGATTTCCAGAAGTAATAACATCTACTCCAATAGAATAAAATTTTTCACATATTTCTCTAGTTATCCCAAATCCGTTAAATGAGTTCTCACCATTAATTATAACAAAGTCAATCGATTCATTCTTTCTTAAAAGAGGAACATTTTTAATAATAATTTCTTTACCAGCGTTTCCGACAACATCTCCACAGATTAAAAATCTCATCTAGGATAATACTCTTGTTGGTGTTACTATTTTATCTAATTGAACATCAAATTTATTAGTTGGAATTTCCATAACTTCTTGCTCATCATAAGCAATACCAATTGATATAATTTTTTTCTTCTCTTTTAAAAATTGTAAGGTTCTATCATAATATCCTCCACCATAACCAAGTCTATATTTTTTTTTATCAAACGACAAAAGTGGTACAAGGACTAAATCTGGCAAAATTGTTTTTTTAGTTACTGGAACTGGAATACCATAATATCCCTTTATCAAATTAGTTTTGGTACCCCAAACTTTAAAAAATAATTTTTCATTTTCTTTCAAAATATCTGGCAAACAAATAATAAAGTTCTCTTTAATTAAAAACTCCATTAAAGGATTAATATCTAACTCATTTCTAACAGAAAAATAAGCAGCAATTTTTTTTTCTTTTTTTTTTATAAGTATTGTTAATAGTTTAAGGTTTAAATTTATTGTTTTTCTTTCTTTATCAGTAATTTTTCTTCTAATTTTAAGAAATTTTGTTCTTAATCTGCTTTTACTTGCTTTATCTATCATTATAGCTTATCAATTGTCCTTTCTAATTTTTGTAATAAATTTACTATTTCTAATATTTTATTTCTATCCTTTAAGCTTTCTATTTTATGAGAGTTTGATTCACTTGCAATTAACAAAGAAACCATTAAAAGTTTAGTATTTTTTTTTATATTTGGTTCATTTTTAAATATCTCCATCTTTTCATTTACAACTTCAACTGCTTTATTTAATTCGTTTTCCTCTCCTGGTTCACATTGAAGAGTATATTCTTCTTTATCAACTATAATTTTTATTTCTGGCATTTTAATGTTCTCAATCTTTATTTTTATCCTCTAAAACATCTACAACTTTTTCTAGCAATTGGTCGGTTGTTTTCAAAACCTCATTTAATGTTTCTGAATCTTTCAAAGTATTTATAGTTCCAGAATCAATGTTTTCTTTTTTTTGTTCAATTTTAACTATTAATTGCTTAATTTTTAAAATTATTTCATCAAGTTCCATCACATATACATTATAAACAATATTTAAATTATTTTACACAATGTCTTTACATTAATCTAATTACAATTTAATTAATGGGTAACTTTATAATTTTGAATTCTTAAAAGTAAATATGATGATAAAAGTTGGTATTAACGGATTTGGAAGAATTGGTAGATTAACATTAAGAGCTTTACTTGAAAGTTCACATAAAAGTATAAAAATTGTTGCTGTAAATGATATTGGAGATATTAATTCAAATATTCATCTTTTAAAGTATGATTCACTTCATGGCACTTTAAAACAAAAAATTCAAAAGATAACTGAAAATAGTTTAAAAATTAATGATGAAGAAATTAAGTTTTTTTCAGAAAAAAATCCTGAAAACCTTCCATGGAAAGAGTGTAATATTGATCTAGTAATTGAATCTACAGGTATTTTTACTAAAAAAAAAGATGCTCTAATGCATATTAATGCAGGAGCAAAAAAGGTTTTAATTTCAGCTCCTTCTCCTGATCCAGATATCACTGTAGTTTATGGTGTTAATGAAAATTTAATAAATAATAAACACAAAATTATTTCTAATGGATCATGTACAACTAATTGTCTTGCTCCTATTGCAAATATTATTGATAAAAAAATTGGAATCGAATCAGGTTATATGACTACAGTTCATTCAGTAACTGGAGATCAAAAAACTATAGATACTTTTCATAAAGATTTAAGAAGAGCCAGAAACTCTTCAATTTCAATGATTCCGACTTCTACTGGAGCTGCTAGAGCTGTTGGAGAAGTTTTACCTAATCTCAAAGGGAAATTAGATGGAAGTGCTATAAGAGTTCCAACAGCAAATGTATCATTGATTGACTTTTGCTTTATTTCTAAGACTGAGACATCAGAAGATAATATAAACGAGTTTTTAATTAATGCATCTGTAAAAGAATTAAAAGGTGTACTTGAAATTTCCAAGGAGCCTCTTGTTTCATGTGATTTTAATCATAACTCTCATAGTTCAATTTTAGATTCAACAGAGACAAAAGTAATAAATAAAAATTTTTGTAGAATTTTGTCATGGTATGATAATGAATGGGGCTTCTCAAATAGATTATTGGATATCACAAAAAAAATATTCTCATAAAAATGATTTATGATTTACCATCGTTCAACTTTTCAAACCTACAGCAAAGTATTTTTGTTTCAAATCTTATAAAAAATTCAAATTCTAAAATTAATCTTATTTATTCATAT
>MDTB01096474.1_pt1 | contig 26958 bp, 28 predicted proteins | sample 811161 | NCBI WGS metagenome assembly MDTB01 (sample SAMN05326650, study PRJNA326480) | marine metagenome | isolation source: seawater | place: Mediterranean Sea | collected 2009 | reverse complement strand
TTTAAATACATGGTGTAAATAAAGGCATAACCAATTAAGGATGCTAGGGTTAGCCACGCTGTTAATACATTGGTAAACAACACCAATACGACTATTCCAAGCAGTCCAATGATTAGCGCAAAAGTAATAGCTTGATTGGGACTCAGGCGACCTTTAGCAATAGGTCGGTTTGCTGTGCGCGCCATCTTTTCATCAATATGTCGATCAACCACATGATTGACTGCTGCTGCTGCGCCAGCGCAAAGAGCAATACCAAGGTTGCCAAACACTAATATATCGACAGGCACAGCACCAGGAGTCGCCAATAGCATGCCAATCACCGACGTAAGAAGCATCAGTGCCACCACATTGGGCTTGCACAGCTCTAAATAGTCTCGCCAACTAATTGCAGTTTGATTGTCTATGTTTGAATCCAACCTATTCTCCGAATAAACGATTTAAATCGCTAAATTAACGATCAGGGGAGTATTTTAACAGATGTTTAAGGTCATCAAGCAGTCCATTCGCATCATTGTCTGCAGTAAAGTACAGAATCGCCTTACTATCTGGCGTTACTACAAAATATCGGGTGCTTGCCATATCCCAATCTGCGGAGTTATTTATCAAAAGCTGTTTAAACTGGTCCGTATCAAGATCCGCTAACTGCAAAAATGGGTGTTGTTCAGTTAACCACTGCTCATCCATTACCTGATTGGGGCCCTGAAGAAAAATTCGCTGTACGCGACCTGTGTATTTACCCAACAACATATGAATCTGGCGAGTATTTAGCAGAATATCCTCGCACGTCTGATCACAGTAATTACCGCCGACAATCACAATTTGCCATTTCGGCTTCTCTAACGCAGGAAGGGCCGTTAGTGCTGCGCTGACATCCAGTGCTGGCTTGACTAACTGGCCCTGATTAGTGGTGCCAAACATTTCAATCATTTTTTGACGCTGCTCTTCCGTCTTTGGCACCATAAGGAAGCCGAATGCGATAACACCAAAGACAATGATCAACATTAACCAAATTTGATACCTGAAGCCTTTTTGTTTTGCTGTTAATGACTGCTGATCTGACATAATTTATTCCTGTAATCTTATTGATGTTTTTTTCTAAGCCAACTGACCACATTGGAATTAGCAATAATGGTCATTATGAGCAATGTGAACGCCATGGCGAACCACTGCACCGCATAGCCCACGTGCTTTTCTGGCTGAACCGCCACCGTGGTCCAACCGGTTTTAAGCGCACCCGGCGAGTCTTGATCTAGGCGCAACTGATAGGGCAAAAAAGACTCCCCAAACAGCTCTTCTGCTCGCTCTAAGGTAATCCAACCAACGCGGCTAGGCCATTGTTGAACTTGCCTAATACCGTCATCTAAACGGTAACCGCCTTTTAGAGCGTGATACAGGTAGCCGCGCAATTGCACGTTGTCGGCTATAGTTGGAATTTCCGGCAATAGTTCACGATCCAAAGAGGCCTCTATCCAACCTCGATTAATCAATAATTTTTCGCTCAGCCCAGATACTGTAACTGGCTGTAATATTTCATAACCCGGACGCCCGTTCTTAACCCTGTTGTCGAGAATAATAACGCGCTGATTATCGACTGTGCCGCGTATCCACGCCAACCGATACTGATGATCTTCGCCAGAGGCTAGCTGCTCAGGGCTAATCACTGGGGGTAACTGTTGATTGTGCGCATGATGATCAACAATCTGTTGTTTTTCGTCACCACGCTCCAATTGCCAAAAACCAAGACTAAGCAATAAGGGCATCATTAATAGCGAGAATACCAATAATTTAGCGTTAGGCTGCCATTTAAAGCTATTTGTTTTTTGAGCCGAGCCAGTCATCTGTGGTTAAATGTTCCTATCACAACAATGGATTAAATCATGTTACTAAAAGTAATCATTATCATCTTATTTATCGGTGTCGTCGCCAGCTTATTTGGCGGACTTAACTTCCTAGTTAAAGATATGGGAAACACCAACAAGCGAGTACTTTACGCATTAGGCATAAGAATTGGCCTTGCGGCCTTACTTATTGCTTGTGTTGTCTATGGCACCTACAGTGGTCAACTAAACAGCACCGCACCCTGGGATCGGCAACTACATCCAGAAAATACTGCACCCTATCAAGCAACCCCACAAAATTAACCCGTTAAACCAAAAACGGCCAGGCAATGCCCGGCCGTTTTGTTCAAGCTCTGCCTTTTTACGCCAAAACGTAAACAAACAAGAATAGTCCAACCCAAACCACATCGACAAAGTGCCAATACCAAGATGAGGCTTCAAAGCCGAACTGGTCTTCATGGCTAAAGTGCCCTTTAAGGCCACGTAACCACTGCACTAATAGCATACAGGTTCCAAGTGTCACGTGGGCGCCGTGGAAACCGGTAAGTAGGAAGAACGTAGTTCCATAGATACCTGTCTCAAGGGTTAAACCCATATGCTGGTAGGCATGGACGTACTCTTCGGCTTGTAAGAACAAGAAGAAAATACCAAGAGCAACAGTGATGCCTAACCAGGTATTAAACTTCTTGCGGTTATCATTCTTAAGTGCCGTATGGGCAATATGCACAGTCACACTTGAAGTCATAAGAACAATGGTATTCCACAGTGGCAGCCAGCTTAAAAGGTTGCTCCATCCGGGGAAATTCATATTTTGTTCAGGGCCTTTGAACTGCGCCGCATCACCGTTGGCCATTTGATCTGGTGTCACCATTACCGGCCACTCAGCCTGATAGCCCGGCCATAGGATTTCATTGTTAGCTGCCGCGGCATCGGTAGGGGAATCATCAAACCAGCCAACAGCGGCTTCACCGCCCAACCAAGAATTTGCAAACACACGAACATAGAATAGGGCGCCGAAGAAAGCGGCAAAGAACATTACTTCAGAGAAAATAAACCAAAGCATACCCAATACATAGGATTTTTTAAGCTGATCATTGGCAAGACCTTGCATATTTTCATCAATAACAATGCTCCACCACTTGTACATGACCAGTGCCATAATCAATAGACCGATTAGGAAAATTGTTGGCGAACCACCCTCAATTACCCAACTAGCAGCACCAAACGCTAAAGTACCCATACCGGTTGCGGTAATAATTGGCAACTTACTTTGCTCTGGTACGTAATAATTACCTTCTGTAGACATCAATGTTCTCCATTTCTTAACTTAACGCCATATCTGGCTTTTAAGTTACTGTATTTGTGAGATCGATAACGCTGTACGATCTGTTATATCAAATAATGTATAAGATAATGTGACTGTATTCACACTATCCGGTAAATCTGGGTCCAGTATAAATACTAAGCCCAATTCAGCCTGTTCACCTGCCGCCAACGGCTGATTATCAAAACAAAAGCAGGCTGTCTTATGAAAATAATCCGCTGCATTATTGGGCAATACATTGGGTATTGCCTGTGCAACCATATTTTCACCAGTGGTGTTATGAGCGAAAAAGTTAACCGCTCTAGATTCGCCTGGGTGAACAACAACGCTGTATTCCATCGGATAAAATTCCCATGGCATTTCTGCGTTATTGGCCGCCACAAACTGCACTTCCACCTGCCGTGAGGTATCTACTCGCACCTCAACCGCTTCATATTTACCGTCTGTTCTACCGCCAATACCCGTGATCTCACAGAAGAGATCATAGAGCGGCGGTAGGACAAATACCGCAAATAAAAACATAGCCACCGCCAATGCCAATAACTTGGCGAGCAGTGTGCGATGGCTAGTTTGCATAACCAATACTACTTAACCTGTGGTGGCTTCTCAAAGGTGTGATAGGGCGCTGGTGTTGGAACTGTCCATTCCAAACCTTCCGCACCTTCCCAAACCTCTGGCTTATCCACTGGTTTGCCGTGAGTAATAGTACGCACAACATTAAACAAGAATAGTATTTGCGCAGCACCGTACATAAATGCACCAATACTTGAAACCATATTCCAGTCGGCAAACTGCAAGCCGTAGTCAGCATAACGTCTTGGCATGCCTGCTAGCCCCAAGAAATGCTGCGGCATAAAGGTGATGTTAAAGCCGATAAAGGCAATCCAAAACTGGACCTTACCCATGGTTTCGTCATACATCTTACCGCACCACTTTGGCAGCCAGTAATAAACCGCTGCCGTACCACTAAATACCGCACCTGCCACCATCACATAGTGGAAGTGAGCAACAACAAAGTAGGTATCATGGTACTGAATATCTGCCGCTGCAATTGACAGCATCAGACCGGTAAATCCACCAAAGGTAAATAGAATAACGAAGGCAATACTAAACAGCATCGGGGTTTCAAATGTTAATGAACCCTTGTACATAGTAGTGATCCAGTTAAATACCTTCACCCCCGTTGGTACCGCAATCAACATGGTGGCGTACATAAAGTACAGCTCACCGGCAATCGGCATACCTACGGTAAACATATGGTGCGCCCATACGATAAACGACATAAACGCGATCGATGCGGTTGCGTATACCATCGAAGAATAACCGAACAATGGCTTGCGACTAAAGGTAGGAATAATCTGAGATACCACACCAAAGGCAGGTAGAATAATGATGTATACCTCCGGGTGACCAAAGAACCAGAAAATGTGCTGGAACAAGACTGGATCACCGCCACCCGCAGCATCAAAGAAGCTAGTACCGAAGTTAATATCGGTCAACATCATAGTTACCGCACCGGCCAATACTGGCATTACAGCAACAAGCAAGAATGCAGTGATCAACCAAGTCCATACGAACATAGGCATTTTCATATAGGTCATACCTGGCGCGCGCATATTCATTACCGTAGCGATAATGTTAATAGAACCCATGATCGATGAAGCACCCATAATGTGTACACCAAAGATAAAGTAGTTCACTGTATCTGGCGCATAGGTGGTCGATAGCGGCGCATAAAAGGTCCAACCGAAGTTAGGGCCGCCGCCTTCCATAAATAGCGTCGCTACAAGGATTGCAAATGCGAAAGGTAGAATCCAAAAACTGAGGTTGTTCATGCGCGGCAGTGCCATATCAGGCGCACCGATCATCATTGGAATCAACCAGTTAGCCAGACCAACAAAGGCCGGCATAATGGCGCCAAATACCATCACCAGACCGTGCATAGTCGTCATCTGGTTAAAGAATTCTGGCTTAATTAACTGCATACCTGGCTGGAATAATTCCGCACGAATAATCATCGCGAAAGATCCACCCAAGATAAACATGGCGAAGCTAAACCATAGGTAAAGCGTGCCGATATCTTTGTGGTTTGTGGTAAATACCCAACGGCTTATATACTTTACCCAGCCGTCAGCTAATGTTGCGGGACCATGTGCCATATCGAAAACTCCCTATTTAGCTTGTTTGTAGTTAAGAACATCAATGGGCTGAGTAATATCACCCACATCGTTGCCCCAAGCATTACGCTCGTAATGAATAACCGCGGCAATATCAACTTCTGACAGCTGATCCGCAAATGACTGCATTGCAGTGCCAGGGATACCATCGACAACAACGCGCAAGTGCTCAACAACCGGGCCTAAGGCGATCACACTATTTTTAAGTGCTGGAAATACGCCCGGAATACCCTCACCGTTGACCGCATGACAGCCGGCGCATGAACGGTTATAAACCTCTTCACCCTTAACCATCAATTCGTCAAACGTCCACTGCTTACCAATAGTAGAGGCATACTCTGCCGCTGCGGCTTTCTTGTCCGCCAACCACTGGTCATATTCCGCCTGCTCTTTAACTTCAACCACAACCGGCATAAAGGCATGACCAGAACCACACAGCTCTGTACATTCACCCACATAGGTGCCCGGCTTGTCCGTCTTAGCCCAAGCAGAAGTAAACAACCCTGGTACCGCGTCGCGTTTTACACCAAAGTCTGGAACCCACCAGCTGTGGATTACATCATTACCGGTAATCAAAAAGCGTACTTTTTTGCCCGCAGGAAGCACTAATGGCTCAGTCACTTCACGAAGATAGTGCTCACCTTTAGGCTCTCTGCCGTAGATTTCGTCTTGAGGTGTGCGCAGTTCACTCATGAACTTAACGTCTTCACCTAGATATTCGTATTGCCACTTCCACTGATAACCCGTTACCTTAATATCGATATCTGCATTTTCAGTATCGTATACTTTGAGTAGGGCAGAGGTTGCAGGAATAGCCATTACAATCAAAATGATTGCAGGAACAATCGTCCAAAGTAATTCAACCAAAACATTTTCATGGAAATTCTCCGCTACAGCGCCTCGTGATTTGCGGTGTGCATACATAACGTAGAACATAAAACCAAAAACTGCTATGCCGATCACCGTACAAATCCACATCATAATCATATGAATATCGTAGGCAGCCTGACTAACTTCTGTGACTCCTTGAGGCATATTAAGCTGGCTAGCTGCAGATTCTGAATTTGCTCCGCCAACATAAACCAAGGCCAAAACTGCGCCGAGGGATCTCAAGAAAAGCGCTTGCGCTCTTTTCAACATCGCTTATTTCTCCGTGGTAACTGTGGAAATTTACTACTTTGCTTCGTGATGACACCCCCTGCATAAATACGGGGGACCAATTGAGGCGCGGTATTGTACCAAATAAATGTATATTTCTCTAGCCAATCTACTACCATTTTTTAACCTTTCAATGACAAAAACCAATATCAACCTATAAATAATTCATATAGGCATACCTTGTAAATCTCAACAGTGGGTTTGGCAGAAGTATTTGTTCTTGGATTTATTGATTCGGCTTGCTGGGATCGACTAACTTGACCTGTTGTGCGGGCTCTGAAAACCCATCAATACTGTGCGTGACTCGAGTAATTAGCTCTCTAGGCGCGGAAGTGATACGAATTTCATCTTTAAAACCACAGCTAACGCATTCGCGATAGTTTATTCCGTCTTTGCTGTAGGCCATAATTTTGTCCATTTCGGAACATTTAGGGCACACTACACCGGCAATAAATTGTTTTTTAGTTGAAAACGTCATATAAAACTCACCACAATAGGAATTATATTATAACCTCAGGGCAGCCATATGGATCACTCAATTCGACCTTTTAAAGGAATATTTCCCAATCTTGGGCAACGAGTCTACGTCGACCCTCAATCTACCGTTATTGGCGATGTTGTTCTTGGTGATGATGTATCGGTCTGGCCCGGCGCAGTCATTCGTGGCGATATGCACTCTATAAAGGTAGGCGCTAAATGCAATGTACAGGATAATGCCGTACTGCATGTAACCCATGCTTCAGACTATAACCCCGAGGGCTACCCACTAGTTATTGGTGAGGGCGTTATTATTGGCCATCGCGCTATCCTACATGGCTGTACCCTAGGCAATCAGATTTTAGTGGGCAATGGTGCGGTTATTAATGACGGCGCAATCGTAGAAGACAACGTGATTGTCGGGGCAGGCTGTATGGTGCCGCCACGCAAAACCCTAGAAAGCGGCTATATCTATGTTGGCAATCCCTGCAAAAAGTTGCGTCCTTTAAGCGAAGATGAAAAGCAATTCTTTGGTTACTCAGCCGCAAGCTATATTAAATTAAAAGATCAGTACTTATCTGAGCAGGACTAATTGGAAAGCTGAGCTCTTAGATTGGCAATCACTGGTGCAGTCTCAGGGCGTTCGCCGCGCCAAAGGGCAAAGGACTCCGCCGCCTGTCCAACCAACATACCCAAACCATCACTCACCTGAGCACCGTGCTGCGCCGCCCACTGTATAAACGGCGTCGGCTCAGCACCATAAAGCATGTCGTAACAGGCGGTTGTGCTATTGGTATCAATTAAACTATCGGGTAAGGGTGGCAGTTCGCCCTGTAATCCCGCACTGGTGCCATTAATGATAAGATCAAACTGTTGTTCGCCCAGCATATCAAAACCACAACCCAGCAGATAACCAAACTCGGCAAAACCCTTGGATAGCTGCAACGCCTTATCTACGGTGCGATTTGCAATTACTATATGCTGAGGTTGCTGCTCCAAAAGCGGCTCTAAAGCCCCACGCACCGCACCACCGGCACCCAAAACCAACACCCGTTTATGGCGAATTTCCCAGCCTAGATTATTGACTATATCGCTAACCAAGCCAACGCCATCAGTGGTATCGCCCAAGATAGTTCCGTCAGCTTGTAACGACAGCGTATTTACAGCCCCAGCACGTCGAGCTCTCGGCGTAGTGCGTGCCACATAGGCATAGGCATCCTGTTTAAACGGTACGGTAATATTTAAGCCCCTACCGCCATTGGCAAAGAATGCATTAGCCGCCGCCTCAAACCCATCTTCAGCCACAAGCTGCTTGCTGTAGCTAAGATCCTGTCCTGTTTGCTCGGCAAACTGGCGATGAATATCCGGCGACTTACTATGCGCTATAGGATTGCCAAACACAGCATATTTATCTGCCATTAGACCCAGTCCCGATCAATTAGATACTTAGTATAAAGCTCATCTTCCGCACTGCCCGCCTCAGGCTGCCAATCATATTCCCAGCGCACCATAGGTGGCATGGACATCAAGATAGATTCGGTGCGGCCACCTGTTTGCAAGCCAAACAATGTACCGCGATCATAGACCAAATTAAATTCCACATAACGACCACGACGGTAAAGCTGAAAATTCCGCTCGCGCTCTCCAAAGGGGTGCTCGCGACGACGCTGCATAATCGGCAGATAGGCATCGATATAACTATCGCCAATCGCACGCATAAACGCAAAGCTCTGGTCAAAACCTAAGTCATTAAGATCGTCGAAAAAAACACCGCCTACACCGCGCGGTTCATCGCGATGACGCAGATAGAAGTATTTGTCGCATTGCTGCTTAAGGCGCGGATACATATCCACACCAAACCCATCACAGGCCTCTTTAGCCGTGCGATGCCAGTGTTCACAGTCTTGCTGATTGCCATAATAGGGGGTTAAATCATAGCCACCGCCAAACCACCAAACCGGGTCTTCACCGTCTTTTTCGGCAATAAAAAAGCGCACATTGGCATGGGAGGTTGGTATATAGGGATTATGCGGATGAATCACCAAGGATACGCCCATGGCCTCAAAACTACGGCCGGCCAATTCGGGCCTACTTTGGGTCGCTGATGCAGGCAATTGATCGCCAGAGACATGCGAAAAATTGACCCCGCCTTTCTCAATCACTGAACCATTGGCAATCACGCGACTGCGCCCGCCGCCGCCTTCAGGGCGGGTCCAGTTATCTTCTTGCCATGGGCTGCCATCCTCCTGCTGCAGTGCATCACAGATGCTATCTTGCAGCCCGAGTAGGTAGCTCTTAACCAGTTCTTTATCAACAGTTTGCATATTATCCTTTACGGACGACCTCACCGTTTAGTAAGTGCCGGATTTCACTGGGCGCACTAGCAGAGCCAATATTACCCGATGCTATGGCATCGACTCTGCGTCCAAAGTAGCTTCTAACCTTGAGTGAATTAGTCGCCTCGGGCAAGCCCTGAGGGTTAGCCGAGGTAGATACAATCGGGCCGCCAAATAACGGACAAAGGCTCGATGCCAATGGATGCGACGTCACTCTAACCGCCAGTGTATCATGCTCGCCCACAATCCAATCGGGTGCCGCACCGTTGTGCGGAATCAGCCAGGTAGTAGGTTTGTCGCTGGGTTGCTGCAATCGCGCCATTTGCGCCGCCGTTAAGCCCTCAGTAAAGGGAGCGAACTGCTGCCAATCGCAGGCGATAAGAATCACCCCTTTGCGTTCAGGGCGACTTTTTAATGTGAGCATTTTTACCACAGCTGAGTAGCTGTAGGGGTCACAACCCAAGCCCCAAACCGCTTCGGTCGGGTAGGCTATCACCCCCTGAGAATGCAACTGATGCACTGCAAGGCTAGTATTAGTATGCCTGCTCCAGTTGATCACAAATTGACTCAGCTATTTTTTAGACGTTCCTGCAAAGCAGCGTCTTTAGCAAGAATCGCTTCAGCATTAGCCGCGCGCTCAGCAAGCAGTTTTTGATGCATTTCAGTATCAGCAACACCAATAATCTGCGCCGCTAAATAAGCAGCATTTTTAGCACCGGCTTTGCCAATAGCTACAGTAGCTACAGGGATACCACCAGGCATTTGTACGGTTGATAGCAATGCATCAAGACCGTCCAATGAACCATTGATTGGCACACCGATAACCGGCTTAAGCGTTGTTGCAGACACAGCACCCGCTAAGTGAGCTGCCATACCTGCCGCGCAGATAAAGGCTGCACAACCGCGCTTATCAGCGTCAGTTACATAGCTGTGAGTGGCTGCTGGGGTGCGGTGCGCAGAAGTCACCTTCACCTCAAAAGGAATATCAAATTTCTTTAGAATATCAAAACTGGCTTCCATTACTGGCAAATCAGAATCGGAACCCATAAGGATGGCTACAAAAGGCTTACTCATAATTTTAACGATCTCCGTAAAAGGCGCGCAGATTACCGAAACTTGGCTCTCTACGCAATCCTCTATTTTAATCAAAAACGGTTACGTAAGCCTAGTAGTAATAACCGCATCTTAAAGAATTCATAACTTCACGCTCATACGCGGGTGTAATAACCCTGCTCACTGACTATGACCCCTTTCAACTCCAAGGCAATTAATAACTGCAATAACTTATCCATAGGCCAAGGGGTATCTAGCTCATCGATAAACATTGGCTCATAGCCCAATATTTTTAGCAGTAGCGATTCCTCACTATTAAGCGGCTCTTCGGGACAATTTTCTGGGGGCATAGTGACTAAATCCTTATATTTTTCACCATAGCTTGCTAGGGGGCCGGCAATTTCTTCCACTAGTTCGGCAGTGGTTTCTACGAGGCAAGCACCCTGTTTAATTAGCTGTGACAGCCTTTGCTCTGAGGGCTATTAATGGAGCCGGGAATGGCAAATACTTCGCGGTTTTGATCTAGCGCATACTTTGCGGTGATAAGTGAGCCGCTATTAATTGCCGCCTCTACCACTAGCACGCCGACACTAAGGCCGCTAATAATGCGATTGCGCTGAGGGAAATGTGCTGGAAGCGGCGGGTTACCGGGAGCAAATTCAGTCACTAGGGCACCGCCTTTTTCGACAATATGATCGGCTAGCGACACATTTCGACTGGGGTAAATACAATCTATACCGGTGGCAACAACGCCAACACTTATCCCCTGTGGCGCCTCAAGTGCACCGCGATGGGCGCAACTATCTATGCCTATTGCCATGCCGCTGGTAATGGTAAAGCCGCTTGCAGCAAGACTTTTGGCCCATGATGTGGCGATCTTTTCAGCACCTCTGGTCATGCGGCGACTGCCCACTATGGCTATTTGTGGTAGATGCAGGCAGTTGGTGTTGCCGCGTACATAAAGAAGGGGTGGTGGCTTAGGGATTTGCTGCAGTTGCGGCGGATAGTTATCACTAGTTATAGGCACTAGATGCGCCTGATGCTGTTCGAGGGTTTTAGTTATTTGCTCGACTTTATCTTGCCACTGACCGGCGTGATAGGCCCTGCGAATAATTTGTAACTGCTGATTGAGGGCTGAGTCATCGTGCGGCTCGCGACTCTCGAATATTTGGCGAAAGCTGCCTAAATGCTCAATAAGCGCTAGCTGTAATTTTGGCGTGCAGGGTTTTAATATTTGGGCGATAAGTGCCCACTGGGCTTCGTCTTGTGTGTTGAGTATTGCGTTCATGCGGTGCGTCCTTTCAAGCAACTGTGTATAATCTTTATTAATGGGGCTTAGCTTGATTGTAGACAGGTCGGTGTAAGCTTTTTTGAATTTGATAGACAAAGATAACGACAGACTATGGCGATATTAACCATTCTTGAGTATCCGAATCCACGCTTGCGCATTGTTGCAGAGCCAGTGGCTGAGGTGGACGATACTATTCGCACGCTGATTGATGACATGTTTGAAACCATGATAGACGCTGATGGAATTGGCCTAGCGGCAACTCAGGTAGATGTGCATCAGCAGGTTATTGTTATGGACCTTTCGGAACAGCGCAATGAACCGCGAGTATTTATTAATCCTCAGATTGAAGTGCTAGAACCCGATACAGTGCCGTTTGATGAAGGCTGTCTCTCTGTCCCGGGCTTTAATGAAACTGTAGATCGCCCAAAGCATGTAATGATTCGCGCACTAGACCGTGACGGCAATGCCTTTGAAGAAGAAGCTCATGGTCTTCTTGCAGTATGCATTCAGCATGAGATGGATCATCTAAAAGGTAAGTTATTTGTCGATTACTTATCGTCGCTTAAAAGAGACCGTATTCGTAAAAAACTCAAGAAACAGCGTGCATAGGAACTATACAGCGTGAAGATTATCTTCGCCGGCACACCAGATTTTGCCGCCGCCCACCTTCGGGCGCTAATCGATTGCGGCCAACATGAAATTGTTGCGGTTTATACCCAACCTGATCGCCCGGCTGGGCGCGGTAAAAAACTCACTGCCAGTGCGGTAAAGCAGCTTGCCTCTGAGCAGGGCTTAACCGTGTTGCAACCACCCTCATTAAAAGAAGCGGACGCGCAGCAACAGCTGGCTGGCTTTGCAGCAGATCTGATGATTGTGGTTGCCTATGGGCTTATTTTGCCGCAGGCGGTGCTAGACACGCCAAGACTTGGCTGTATTAATGTGCATGGCTCGCTATTGCCAAAATGGCGCGGCGCGGCCCCTATTCAACGTGCGGTTGAGGCTGGCGACGACGAAACTGGTATCTGTATTATGCAGATGGATGCCGGTCTCGATACGGGCCCAGTGATCTCAGTGGCGCGTTGCGCTATTGAAGCCACAGATACCAGTGGTTCAATTTATCAAAAACTCTCTGCGCTAGGCGCACCAACCCTGTTGGCCGCTTTAGAAAAACTAGCTTCTGGGGTTGCGGTAGCGGAACAGCAGGACGATAGCCAAAGCACCTATGCTAGTAAAATCGATAAAGCTGAAGCCTTAATCGACTGGGCTACTCCGGCCGAGACCTTGGCGCGCAAAGTCCGCGCCTTTAACCCATTCCCCGCAACCTTTAGCCATATTGGCGGTGAACGAGTCAAAATATGGGCGGCTAGCGCTAATACTGTAGACTCGAGACAGGCGGTTGGCGCCATTGTCGCGGCCAGTGACCAAGGCATCTTGGTTCAAACCGCGAGCGGTCAGCTACTTATCAGTGAAATTCAATTAGCCGGCAAGTCAAAAATGCCGGTATCTGAGCTATTAAAATCCAAGGCCGAGCTATTTGCTGCGGGCCAGAGTTTTGATCAATAAATGGCTAACGTTCGCGTTGTTGCCGCCGAAGCCATTGGCCAAGTTTTGCGCGGTCGTTCGCTGTCTGCAGTATTGCCAAAATATAGCCAAAAGGTCGCGGATAATGATCAGGCGCTGTTTAAGGAAATGTGTTTTGGCACTCTGCGCTGGTATCCGCAGCTACAGGCGATTGTTAACCATCTAATGTCAAAGCCGATCAAAGATAAAGAGCGCGAAATTCAAGCCCTATTGGCCTGCGGCATTTATCAGTTAATGCATATGCGCGTTGCTGATCACGCCGCTATTAACGAAACTGTGGCGGCGACGGTCAAATTAAAGCGCCTGTGGGCTAAGGGCCTAGTAAACGCTGTATTGAGAAATTTTCAGCGTCAGCAACAACAGATTGCCGACAAGCTCTCTAATCGCCCTGAATATGCAACGGCTCACCCCCAGTGGCTAGCTAATCGATTAAAAGCCGCATGGCCTGAACAGGCTGAAGAGATCTTGCAATCGAATAACCTACAGGCACCTATGTGCTTGCGGGTCAATGCTAGCCGCTGTTCGCGCGATGACTATTTGCAACTGCTAGCGGATGCGAAAATTGGCGCCTCTGCTACCCAATATAGCGACTGTGGCATTTGGCTCGACAAGCCACAAGAAGTCACCGAGCTTCCGGGCTTTGCTGACGGCTTGGTTAGCGTGCAAGACGAATCGGCTCAGCTTGCGGCCTCATTATTAGATGTTCAGCCGGGGCACCTGGTGCTTGATGCCTGTTGCGCCCCCGGCGGTAAAACCTGCCATATTCTTGAATCTGAGCCCAAATTGGCCACACTGACTTCGATTGATCTTGAACAGTCACGCCTCGAGCGCTGTAAACAAAACCTTCTGCGCTTAGATTTACAGGCCAACCTCATTGCCGCTGATGTTGGCGCCATTGATCAGTGGTGGGATAACAACAGCTTTGATCGTATTTTACTCGACGCGCCATGCTCTGCTTCTGGGGTAATTCGCCGTCATCCAGATATTAAATTACTGCGCAAAGACAGCGATATTGAAAACTTATCGAAAATTCAGGCTGAATTACTCGAAAAGGTGTGGAAAACTTTGCGCAAAGGGAGCATGCTTATATATGCAACCTGTTCAGTGCTACCGCAGGAAAACGACCAGGTGGTAGCACAGTTTTTGGCAACAAATAATGATGCCTCTTCAATTAAAATTGAGGCAGATTGGGGAATAACCACAGACTTTGGTAGGCAGATATTCCCCTCGGCAAAAGGCGGTGATGGTTTTTACTATTCGCGGCTACAAAAAAATAGCTGATAATGGCTAAAGAAAGCTTAAAAGTGCAGAGCAATCATGAAAATAGTGATAGTTGGAGCGGGTCAGGTCGGCGCTACGCTGGCTGAAAACTTAGCACGAGAAAACAATGATATAACCATTGTTGATATAGATGCGAATGTCTTGAGGGCACTGCAGGATAGGCTCGATGTGCGCACTGTGGTCGGCACCGGTTGTTACCCCGACGTTCTAGTTAATGCCGGCATAGAAGATGCCGATATGATCGTTGCTGTTACCCGCAGCGATGAGATTAATATTGTTGCCTGTCAGGTAGCGTACTCACTGTTTCATACACCGACCAAAATCGCCCGTGTTAGGTCGCGCAATTACAGCAATCCTGAGTATAAAAACAAACTGTTTAACGACAAGCATATGCCGGTCGATGTAATGATTACTCCCGAGCAGGTGGTCACTAATTACATACAAAAACTAATTGAACAGCCCGGCGCACTGCAGGTATTGGATTTCGCCGACGGCGTTATTCAGTTAGTAGGCTTGCGAGCGGTTGAAGACGGGCCCTTAGTTGGCCAACGATTGCGTGCATTAAAAGAACATATGCCGGATATCGATGCCCGTGTTGCAGCTATTTATCGCAAAGATGGGGCAATTTTTCCAACCGGGGACACCATTATTGAAGACGGTGATGAAGTGTTCTTTATCGCTGCCAAGAAAAATATTCGCAAAGTAATGAGCGAGCTTCGTCGCCTAGAAAAACCCTATCGCCAACTTGTGATTGCCGGCGGTGGCAATATTGGTTTCCGCCTGAGTAAGGCACTAGAAAAAGACTACAATATTAAAATTATCGAATATTCCGATACCCGAGCAGAATTACTATCTGAGCAATTGAATAAAACAGTGGTACTTAGAGGCTCAGCCACCGATCAAGAATTATTGCTCGACGAAAACATCGATAAAACCGATGTCTTTATTGCCCTGACCAATGATGATGAAACCAATATTATGGCCTCATTGTTGGCAAAACGCTTAGGCGCGCGCAAGGTAATGACATTAATCAGCAACCCTGTATATGCCGATCTTATGCAGGGCGGTGAAATTGATATTGCTATATCGCCCCAGCAGGCAACGATTAGCTCACTGCTTGCTCATGTGCGCAAAGGGGATACCGAAAGCGTGCACTCTCTGCGCCGTGGTGCAGCAGAGGCCCTAGAGTTTATTGTGCATGGCGATGAAAAGAATTCTAAGGTTGTAGGACGCGCTATTGAAGATATTAAATCGCCTCCCGGGGCGACACTGGCAGCCTTGGTTCGCGATGGCGAAGTGATTATTGCCCACCATGATACCGTGATTCAAAACGGCGACCATGTGATTGTATTTGTGGTGGACAAAGAAAAAACCAAAGCCGTCGAGAAGCTGTTCTCGGTAGGCTTTAGTTTCTTTTAGGAGATAAGCCCAAGATGCACTTTGCCATTATCGCTCGGGTCCTCGGCATGCTACTGGTTATCTTTAGCCTTACTATGCTAACCCCTGTTTTAGTCGCGTTTATCTATGGTGAAAATACCAGCCCTACCTTTGTACTAGCGTTTGCCATTACGCTGATTGTGGGCATGGTCTTTTGGCTTCCCTCGAGACAGGCGCGCGGCGAACTTAGAACCAGAGATGGCTTTGTGGTTACGGTGTTCTTCTGGCTAGTACTCAGCTCCTTTGGTTCACTGCCACTTATGCTATCTGAAGCGCTTCAGCTTAGTTTTATTGATGCCCTATTTGAGTCAGTTTCTGGGCTGACTACCACCGGTGCCACAGTTATTGCCGGCTTGGATAACCTGCCTAAATCGATACTCTATTACCGCCAACAGCTACAGTGGCTTGGCGGCATTGGTATTGTGGTTATCGCGGTGGCTATTCTGCCAATGCTCGGCGTGGGCGGCATGCAAATCTATCGCGCCGAAACCCCTGGGCCGATGAAAGATTCAAAACTAACCCCGCGCATTACCGAAACCGCCAATGTATTGTTTAAAATTTACCTGTGCCTAACCATAGCCTGTGCACTGGCCTATTGGGTGGCTGGCATGAGTGGCTTTGATGCCATTAGCCATAGTTTTTCCACCGTTTCCATTGGTGGCTTTTCGACCCATGATGCCAGTATTGGTTTTTTTGATAACAGCGCCATTATGGCGATCTGTAGTTTCTTTATGATTATTGCCGGGCTTAACTTTGCCTTGCACTTTCACGCTTGGCACAGCCGCCGCCCAAGCATGTACTGGGCCGACCCAGAAGCGAGACTGTATTTATTGCTCTTGTTGGTGGGTGCAATTATTACCTGCTGTTATCTGTATTACAGCGGCACTTTTGATCGCGACGAAAGTATACGTCAGGGCGCCTTCCAGCTAATCTCGATTATGACAACCACCGGTTTTACTACCAGTGAATTCCATACTTGGCCCAGCTTTTTGCCGTTCTTCTTAATTTTCTTATCTTTCTTTGGTGCCTGCGCCGGCTCTACCGGTGGCGGTATAAAAATTGGCCGTATGCTGATTTTGGCCAAACAGGGTATTAGAGAGATCTATCGTTTAGTGCACCCCAATGCCTTGTTACCTATCAAGATTCGCAATCGCGCCGTACCGACCCGCGTGGTCGATGCTATCTGGGCCTTTATGGGGGTGTATTTAGCGATTTTTTATCTGATGGTGCTTTTGTTGTTAGCCACGGGCCTCGATTATGACACCGCATGGTCTGCTACTGCGGCATCGTTGAATAACCTAGGTCCCGGCTTAGGCGAAGTCGCCACCAACTACGGTGAAATTGGTGGCTTTGCCAAATGGGTGCTGTGTTGGGGCATGCTACTAGGGCGATTAGAAATCTTTACCCTACTGGTTTTATTTACCCCAACCTTTTGGCGTAAATAAATTACTGCTGCCTAGCCTTATAAAACGCTTCTTCTGAAATACCATGGTAAGCCATTGCTTGGCGTTTAAATTCCTCAATAGACTGGGCCACGCGCTGAGCAAATTCATTATCCTTAGTGAGCTCACTCACCGCTTCTGCTGACAACTTGCGCAGACCCTGAATCACCTCATCGGGCAACTTTCTAACCTCCACACCGTGCACATTGACCAGCTCTTCTAGCGCCTGATTATTGCGCGCCGTATATTCATCGAGCATATCTTGATTAACCGCGCGAGCGGCAGTCTCAATAATCGCCTGCAGGTCGGCCGGTAGTGATTCATAGGCCGGCTTATTCACAGTAAATTCTAGGGTAGGGCCGGGCTCATGCCAGCCGGGGTAGTAATAATATTTAGCCACCTGATGAAAGCCAAACGCCAAATCATTATAGGGGCCCACCCATTCGGTGGCGTCAATAACACCAGTTTGCATGGCCGTATAGAGCTCTCCACCGGGGATATTCACCGACTCACCACCAGCGCGGGTAATGACATCTCCGCCCAAGCCGGGAATACGCATTTTTAAGCCTTTAATATCAGCCATAGAGTTAATTTCGCGGTTAAACCAACCCTCCATTTGCACCCCAGTACTACCACCCGCAAAGGGCACCAAATTAAAAGGGGCATAGAGCTCGCGCCACAATTCAAGACCACCGCCATAGTGTAGCCAAGCATTCATTTCTTGGGCATTTAAACCAAACGGAATTGAGGTAAAGAACGCGGTCGCCTTATTTTTACCGGTCCAATAGTAAGCACCACTGTGGCCTATTTGCGCAGTGCCCTGTGACACTGCATCAAAAACCTGTAGCGCCGGAACTAGTTGCCCCGCGCCAAAGACTTTTATCTTTAGACGACCATTGCTCATCGCCTCAACTTTTTTAGCAAAGTTTTCTGGTGCTGTTCCCAAACCCGGATAGTTCTTGGGCCATGAGGTAACCAGCTTCCAGTTGTAACCTTGCTGTGAAGCGGCATTATCGCCCTGAGCCTGATTATTATCATCGCCACCACAACCCGTCAGTAACACAATCAATGCTGTCCAAAATAAAATTCGCATATGCTAACCCTCAATCTTTATGTTGTATTGTCACCGGCTAAATGGCGACCAAATTGGCTGAAGCCAATATAAGTATTTTAGTGCCTACCTCATCAAACGCCACATGCACTCGCGCGCGTGGACCATTGCCTTCAAAATTTAAAATAATACCGTCGCCATAGACATTATGCCGCACCTGCTGACCGAGCTGAAAACCGGTCTCACTGCCCTCGTCGCTTATACGCGCATCAGCATAGGTGGTGGGGCGAGTAACCGTATTATGTAACCTAACTTCTTCTACCACCTCTTTAGGAATATCGCGAATAAAGCGCGATACCGAATTAAACGACTCTGTGCCATAGGTCGATCGGGTCTCAGCAAAGGTCATCGTCAGCTTTTGCATGGCGCGGGTAATACCCACATAGGCCAGTCTGCGCTCTTCTTCCAAGCGCCCCGGCTCATCAATCGACATCTTATGGGGGAACAGATTCTCTTCCATGCCCGCCAAAAATACCAGCGGGAATTCTAACCCTTTGGCGCTGTGCAGGGTCATTAATTGCACCGCGTCTTGGTCTTCATCGGCCTGACGATCACCGGCATCCAGTGCCACCTGATCCAAAAATTGCGGCAATACCGGCGCGTCACTATCCTCTGGTTCAAAGTTTTTACAGGCATTCACCAATTCTTCTAAGTTTTCAACTCGCGCCTGACCGCGCTCGCCTTTCTCACGGCGGTGCATATCCACCAGGCCGCTGTGCTGAATCGCATTTTCGGCCTGTTCTGCTAAGGGCAGTTCATCCAACTGACCACTCATTTCATTAATCAGCACCATAAAGCCAGAGACCGCATTAGCCGCTCGGGCAGTGAGGCGCTTTTCATTGACCATGGTGGCTGAGGCCTCCCATAGAGAACAGCCATTGGAACGACTAAGTTCACGAATTTGCTCTACCGTTCTATCGCCAATCCCTCGCGGCGGCGTATTGACCACACGCTCAAAGGCGACATCATCGTGGCAATTAAGCATCATGCGCAAATAACAGAGGGCATTTTTAATTTCCAACCGCTCATAAAATCGCTGACCGCCATAGATACGATAGGGGATTTCCGCCTGCAACAATGCCGCTTCTAAAACCCGCGACTGGGCATTGGAGCGATACAAAATAGCCGAATCATCACGGCGATTACCATTGGCAATCCAGTCCGCCAAGCGATCGGCAATATAGCGCGCTTCATCATGCTCATTAAATGCCGCATACAGGGCGATGGGCTCACCCTCACCCGACTCCGTCCATAGGTTTTTACCCAAACGGTCGGCATTTTTGGCAATCACCGCATTGGCCGCTTTTAGGATATTCGATGTAGACCGGTAGTTTTGTTCTAGTTTAATAGTTTCGGTATCAGCAAAGTCGCGTTCAAAACTTAGGATATTTTCCACCTTAGCACCGCGCCAACCATAGATAGACTGGTCATCATCACCCACTGCGGTTACATCACTGCTAGTGCCGGCCAACAACCTCAACCACGCATACTGCACCGCATTGGTATCTTGGAATTCGTCGACCAAAATTTGGCCAAATCGCTGTTGATAGTGGCCTAAAACGTCAGGGTTATTGCGCCATAATTCCAATACTCGCAATAGCAATTCAGCAAAATCGATCACCCCCAGCTGTTCACACAACTGTTCATATTGACGGTAAATACGCAACATGGTCGCCATAAAGGGGTCGCCGCTTTCTTGAATATGCGCGGCGCGCAAGCCTTCATCTTTTTGGCTATTAATCCACCACTGGGCCTGTTTGGGTGGCCAGCGCTGTTCATCTAAATCCATGGCGCGCATCACCCGCTTAACCAGTCGCAACTGATCATCAGAATCTAGAATTTGGAAGTTTTCGGGCAACTTGGCATCGCGCCAATGGGCTTTAAGTAATCTATGGGCTAAGCCATGAAAGGTGCCCACCCACATACCGCGCAGTGACATACCCAATAGGTTATCAATGCGCTCGCGCATTTCTCGCGCAGCCTTATTGGTAAAGGTAACCGCCAAAATACCGTAGGGCGATACATTGTCGACCTGAATCTTCCACGCAATACGGTGAACCAATACTCGGGTTTTACCACTACCGGCACCCGCCAATACGAGCAAATGTTTTTTATCGCTAGTAACGGCCTGCTCTTGTGCGGAATTTAACTGATTTAAAACTGAAGTGACATCCATGGGCATAGTTTAGCAAGATAATCGCCCATATAGCGTTTTTGTTGTGCCGTTTAAGGCTTATTTTTTGCTATTTATTATTATGGGGTAATATTCAGGATTGATTTTTTACTACAAAACTAGCAATTTTCGGCGATTTCTTGTAAATTTTTTACAAATAACAATTAAAACGATAGCTATGAAGCCAGCCGAACTTACACAAACCATTAGCGATACCCTGACTAAGTTGCGTAAATCTGAACGCAAGGTGGCCGAGCTAGTGTTGAAAGACCCATTAAGTATTATCAATATGCGCATTGTCGACCTAGCCAAAAAAGCTGAAGTCAGCGAGCCTACAGTGGTACGCTTCTGTCGCGCGGTGGGCTGTCATGGATTCCAAGATTTTAAGCTAGCATTGGCACAGCAACTCGCTTCAAGCCCCAGCTTTGGCAAAATTGCGGTAACCGATAGTGACTCCACCCGTGAATATACTCACAAGGTATTTGATTCCACGGTAGATACCTTGCTAAAAGTGCGCGAGAGTTTGGTACTGCATAATCTCGAAGCGGCAGTAGACGCTATTTACAAGGCTAATCGCGTCGAGTTTTACGGCTTTGGCTCATCCGCCGCGGTTGCCTTTGATGCCCAGCATAAATTCTTTCGCCTGCAGATTACCTCGGCGGCTTATTCCGACCCCCATCTACAAAATATGTCGGCTAGCTCGCTAAAGCCCAATGATGTAGTAATTGCTATCTCTCAGTCGGGGCGCACCCAAACCTTATTAGATTCGATGGCGCTGGCAAAACAGTCTGGCGGTATCGTGATTGCCCTAGCCCCCAGCGGCACACCCGTCGCACAGCAGGCGAGTATTGCCATTGAAGTGAATGCCACCGAAGATACGCAGATATACACACCACTATCATCGCGCATTGCCCATCTGGTAATGATTGATGTACTTGCCATTGGCGTGGCGCAAAAGAAAGGCCCTAAACTAGAAGAGCATTTACAGCTGATGCAGGCGGGACTATCTTCACTTCGCAGTAATTAATTTTTTTATGAAACTAAATTATCAATAAGTTATCTAAATTTATACAAACAGAATGCCATTGCTTCTGTGTTAATTAAAATTAATGATCTATTGGATATAAAAAATGAAAAAAATAGTAACAATTGTTTTAGCTATTGCGTCTTCGACCATGGCATTTGCCGATCATCATCCAAATTCTGAGCCTAAGCAGGAATACCAAGTGGGCAAGCACTTTTTATTAGATGCTCAAGACTGTAAAGACACTAAGGATGGGGTTGGGCGTATGCTGTTTATGGCAGATGAATTATTTGACGAGATAAAGGCCCAGGGTGGCGATAAGACCAAGAAGTGGAACAAAGAAAAGTGGGGCAAAGCCGCTTTCTTTTCTGGACTTGCGGCTGATTACTCAACGGTTTATCAAGTCTGGTGCAAACGCCGCCCGCATAAGTAGCCAGTGACTTATGGTTAAAGACTAATCAAACCGTTTGATTAGTTTTTTTTGGTCGGGCGTTGCCAGCCTTCTATATTGCGCTGTTTGGCGCGCGATATAGCCAGCGAGTTTTCTTCGGTATCTTTAGTGATGGTACTGCCGGCGCCAACAAAGCTATTATCTGCGACCTTTACTGGTGCTACTAAGGTGCTATTAGAGCCAACAAAGCTATTATCGCCGATAGTGGTCTTAAATTTATTGGCACCATCATAGTTACAGGTAATGGTTCCAGCGCCCACATTAACCCCTGCGCCCAGCTCGGCATCACCGACATAGCTTAGATGATTAATTTTACTACCTTTACCCACTTTGGCTTTTTTGGTTTCGACAAAGTTACCTATTTTGGTGTTATCAGCTAATTCTGTGCCCGGTCTTAGGCGGGCAAAGGGCCCTAGTATGGCGTTATCGCCTACCACTGAGTCTTCTATAATGGTGTTGGCTTTGATTTCGACGCCGTCGCCTATTGTGCTATTAATAATTTGGCAGTTGGGGCCAATATGCACATTGGAGCCCAACGTAACATCCCCCTCAAAGATACAGTTAATATCAATAAAGTTATCGGTGCCAACAGTAAGTTCACCGCGCTGATCAAAACGCTCAGGGTCGGCTAGGCTGGTGCCGCTTTCCATCAGTTGCTTGGCTTTATCGCGCTGATAGGCTCGTTCTAGTTGGCTAAGTTGTACTCTGTTATTCACACCTTCCACCTCGCTTGGAGAATTAGGCTGTATACTCTGAACCCTTATCGATGCAGCTCGAGCAATGGCAATTAAATCAGTTAGATAGTATTCACCCTGAGCATTGTTATTATCTATCTGCGGCAACCAACTCATTAGTTGCTGGCTATTAAGTGCCATTACACCAGTGTTGACTTCATTGACCCTCAATTGATCTTTAGTGGCATCTTTTTGCTCAATAATCGCTGATATATTGTCGTCTGTATCTCGAATAATACGCCCATAACCGCTGGGGTTATCTAGGGTGACTGTTAACAACCCAATTTGATTATCGGTCACAGTATCTAGCATTTTGCTAATCGTTTGTGGCGCTATTAATGGTACATCACCGTACAAAATAAGTACTTTTGAATTTTCTCTTACATGTGGTAGGGCACATTGCACGGCATGGCCAGTTCCCAACTGTTCTGGCTGGGTGACAAATACATCGGCGGCATTGCCTATGGTGCTTTCAACTTGCTCGGCGCCAAAGCCTGTGACGACTATCGTTTTTGCATTGTGAACTGTTTTGGCCGCGCCTAGCACATGGCTCAATAATGGTTCGCCGGCCAAGCTGTGTAGCACTTTTGGCAGCTTCGACTGCATGCGAGTGCCTTTGCCAGCGGCTAGAATAATAATATCAATGGTTTGCATTAGTTCTTTGACTGCCTTATTCAGTGGTCGTTCCCTGAGCTTTAAACTGAAGTATACCTGTTGCTATGGATAATTTTAACTGGCAATAAAAAAGGGCGGCTATTTATGCCACCCTTTTTGTATTGCTCAATATGGCTTATCCACCCAGTTTTTTGCGTAAAGCTCTTACGGTATGTAACTGTGCAGTTGCCTCGGCCAACATTGCGGCGGCTTTTGAGTATTCTATCTCACCAGTTTGATTAGCAATCGCATGCTCTGCATCTTTAAGCGCCTGAGCTGCAGCAGCTTCGTCAATGTCATTGGCGCGCACGGCTGTATCGGCCAGTATTGAGATAGCATTGGGCTGAACTTCTAGATAGCCACCGGATAGGAAGAAAATTTCTTCTTCACCAGCTGCTTTAATCACTCGCACTGGACCCGGCTTAAGATCACTCAACAACGGTGCATGACCAGCATTAATACCCAACTCACCCAACGAACCGGTGGCAACTACCATTTCTACGGCACCTGAGAATAGAGACTCATCGGCACTAACGATATTGCATTGAACTGTTGTTGCCATGCTAATTACCTTTTAACCAATTAAAGCGATTTTGCTTTTTCAGCGGCTTCGTCAATCGAACCTACCATGTAGAACGCTTGCTCTGGTAGATCGTCATAGTCGCCGTTAAGAATACCCTGGAAGCCCGAAATAGTATCTTTTAGAGATACATATTTACCCGGTGCACCAGTAAATACTTCAGCAACGTGGAATGGCTGTGATAGGAAACGCTCAATTTTACGTGCGCGCGATACCACTAGCTTATCTTCTTCAGAAAGCTCATCCATACCTAGAATTGCAATAATATCTTTTAGCTCTTTGTAGCGCTGAAGTACTGTCTGTACGCCACGGGCAACTTCATAGTGCTCTTGACCGATAATTAACGGATCTAGCTGACGCGAGGTTGAATCCAGTGGATCTACCGCTGGGTAGATACCTTTAGATGCGATGTCTCGGCTTAGTACTACGGTTGAATCCAAGTGCGCAAAGGTGGTTGCTGGCGATGGATCGGTCAAATCATCCGCTGGTACATATACTGCCTGTACCGAGGTAATAGAACCAGTCTTAGTCGAGGTAATACGCTCCTGAAGTACACCCATTTCTTCAGCTAGGGTAGGCTGATATCCTACAGCTGACGGCATACGACCTAGCAGTGCTGATACTTCAGTACCGGCTAGGGTGTAGCGGTAGATGTTATCTACGAATAGCAGTACATCTTTACCTTGATCACGGAATTTTTCTGCCATGGTCAAACCGGTCAGTGCTACACGCAGTCTGTTTCCTGGTGGCTCATTCATCTGACCGTATACCATGGCTACTTTTGAGTCGCTTGGAGTCTCAACGTTTACAACGCCTGACTCCTGCATTTCGTAGTAGAAATCATTACCTTCTCGAGTACGCTCACCTACACCAGCAAATACTGATAGACCAGAGTGCTCGGTTGCAATGTTGTTAATCAATTCCATCATATTTACGGTTTTACCAACACCGGCACCACCGAATAATCCAACCTTTCCACCCTTAGCGAACGGGCATACTAGGTCGATTACTTTAATGCCTGTCTCTAGCAGATCGTCCGACGCAGATAACTCATCATAAGATGGGGGCTTGCGGTGAATCGCTGAACGCTCTTTTTCACCAATTGGACCACATTCATCGATCGGGTTACCGAGTACATCCATAATACGGCCTAGGGTTTCAGTTCCTACTGGCACTGAAATCGGAGCCTTGGTGTTTTCAACACTCAGACCACGGCTAATGCCTTCAGAGGATCCCATAGCAATGGTTCGCACTACACCGTCGCCTAATTGTTGCTGCACTTCGAGTGTCAGGCCCTTGCCATCAACTACTAGAGCGTCATACACGCTGGGCACTTGATCTCGTGGGAATTCCACGTCAATCACAGCGCCAATAATTTGTACGATTTTTCCACTACTCATTTCCGGTTCCTCTTAACTCAACCTTTAAAGTTCGTTTATCTCTATACTGCTGCCGCGCCACTTACAATTTCTGACAGCTCTTGAGTAATCGCTGCCTGACGGGCTTTGTTATAGAGTAATTGCAATTCATCGATCAGCTCACCGGCATTTTCGGTGGCGTTTTTCATTGCAAGCATTCTTGCTGCTTGCTCACAGGCTTTGTTTTCAACAACGCCCTGATATACCTGAGACTCAACATAGCGAAGCAATAAGCCATCTAGCAGCTCTTGCGCATCTGGCTCATAGATATAATCCCAGTGGTGCCCAAGTTGATCATCTTCACTTGGCTCCAATGGCAGTAACTGTTCTACCGTTGGCTTCTGAGTCATGGTGTTTACAAATTCGTTGTTCACCACAAATAGCTTATCAATACGTCCTTCATCAAAGGCGTCTAGCATCACTTTTACACCGCCGATAAGATCTTTGATATCTGGCTCATCACCCAAATCTTTGACTGCTGACACTATATTGCCGCCAACTGTACCAAAAAAGCTGGCCGCTTTGTTGCCTACAACACAGATATCAACTTCAACCTCTTGATCAGTCCAAGCTTGCATGGACTTAATGGCTGTTTTAAATAAGTTAATATTTAAGCCACCACAAAGACCGCGATCAGTTGATATAACAATATAAGCTACGCGCTTTACTTCGCGTTGATCCATATATTGGTGCCTATATTCAGACACCGAATTTGCAATATGGCCAATCACACCTCGGATACGCTGTGCGTAGGGTTTACCTACCGCCATGCGGTCCTGAGCGCGACGCATCTTACTAGCCGCAACCATCTCCATTGCACTGGTGATTTTTTGCGTGCTACTGATACTAGCAATTTTGGTTTTTACTTCTGTTCCAATCGCCATGTTCTATGCCTGTTTATTGACAGTGCTTACCAAGTCTGGGTTGATACAAACTTGTCTAGTGCAGCTTTAAAGCTTGCTGCAATATCGTCGTTGTAGTCACCAGACTCTTTAATTTGATCGATCAGATCACCGTGCTCAGCTTTCATGTATGAAAGTAGGGCGCCTTCGAAATCACCAACCTTGCTGACTTCTACGTCTTTTAGGTAGCCTTTTTCTGCGGCAAAGATCACCACACCCATTTCGGCAACACTGAGAGGCGAATACTGCTTCTGCTTCATCAGTTCGGTTACACGCTCACCGTGATCTAGCTGCGCTTTAGTGGCGTCATCAAGGTCTGAGGCGAACTGTGAGAATGCCGCTAGCTCACGATACTGTGCCAAGGCGTTACGAATACCACCCGACAGTTTCTTAATAATCTTAGTCTGTGCCGCACCACCTACACGAGATACCGAGATACCTGCGTTCATCGCTGGACGTACGCCGGCGTTAAACATGTCAGCTTCTAGGAAGATCTGACCATCGGTAATCGAAATT
>MDTB01048361.1_pt1 | contig 26964 bp, 27 predicted proteins | sample 811161 | NCBI WGS metagenome assembly MDTB01 (sample SAMN05326650, study PRJNA326480) | marine metagenome | isolation source: seawater | place: Mediterranean Sea | collected 2009 | reverse complement strand
TTCCTCTCATTGTTGCAATTGTTGATATCGCATTTTCAGACACTGAAAAGTTTGGTACGTATCGACCAAGATCCTGCAATGAATTTATTGCAGCTTTCTCAATCAATTCGCCGTCAACAACAGTTACAGAAACTGAGATGTCTTGAAGACTCTCTTCTTTCTTCGTTGCTGTTACGATAATTTCTTCTAGCTCTTGTGCGTTAACTGTCGCGACACTGAATGTCACTGCTATTGCTAAGGCAAGAGTTGATTGCATAATACGTTTCATATGGATTTCCCCCTTATAGTTCACGTAATTACATGTTTGTATGTCTAATATTGCCAATATTTTAGGGTATATCAAAGCATCATATTTACTTTTTGTATTCATATCTGTTGTATTAATGACAAATAATCAATAAATACAGTGGTTTTGAGCGATTTTTTAGTATTTCAATTAATTGAAAAAAAATGATAATTTCATTGTTTTTTTGGATAAGATTAGAGCATATGAAGAAAACACTTATTTCCCTCATTTCTGCAGTATTGTTATGGACTTTACAAATTTCTGCATCTGATACCACTCAGTATCTTCATTGCAGTTATAAAAATGATTCGCTAGAGAGGAGTTTTTACTGGTCAATTACATCGGATGACAAAATTCAAAGATGGGCCTCAGGAGAACCCATCGCCGTGATGAATTCATTGGTCATGAATGATCAAAAAAATGTTGCTTGGAATGAGATTGGTAACCCCTTGGGTATATTTGTTCTTGATAAGAAGACAATGAGGCAAAGCGGAACTCTTCTCTCAAATGAGAATAAAATCCTAGATCGCTGGGTAAGTGAATGCAGATATCTAAATGAAGATCAGTTCCTAAAAATGGAATAAAATTATATTCCTTGAGCCTCTGCAGCCTCCTCTCTCAGCAAATCTGGACTTCCAAGTAATTGCCTGTTTAAACCAATTCGTTTGAACCAGAAGTGAAGCCCCAGATCGTCAGTGAATCCCATTCCGCCGTGAACTTCGGTCGCTGTTTTAGCAACAAAGGCCCCGACTTCAGAGACATGAGCTTTCGTTTGACATGCCATTAGGTGAGACTCGTGAGTGATGTAATCCATGGAATATGCGGCATACCAGACTAGAGAATGGCAAGGCTCTAAGTCCGAAGCCATTTGTGCACACATGTGTTTAACGGCTTGAAATGAACCGATTGGGCGACCAAATTGCTTTCTGTCTTTTGAGTAATCGATTGATTGATTCAACATGCACTGGGATGCTCCGAGTGTATCTGCAGCGATTGCAATCCTTCCAAGGTCGATTGCTCTTTTAACAGTCTCCTCATTTTGTGAGACACTGCCTAAGCCTTCTTTCTTAACCTCAGTTAAAATCAGTTCGCTAATGAAAGATGTGATATCGACAGTGCTTAATTTGATTTTCTCCAAACCGCTCTCATTGGAATCAACAATGTGTATTCCCGCATCCGAATCAACTATTAAATAGTGTGTGCTTTCAATATCATCCATAACAAATAATGTTTTTCCATTTAATTGACGATTCGAGCTTTGGATCCCCGTCTCAGATCGCCTTCCAGTGATTTCTGTTAGTGCAACAGCAAATCGTATTTCACCAGTTGCAATGCCTGGTAGGTATTTTTCTTTTTGAGAATCGCTGCCAAGCTGATCAATCAAATAAGGTGCAATCAAAAAAGATCCAATGAATGGGTATGGAGCAATGCCTCTTCCCAATGACTCAGAAACACTGATTGCGAACAAAGAGTCTAGCCCAAGACCTCCGTATTTTTCAGGAATGATTAAGCCGCATAAACCAAGTTCATTGAGACCCTTGTAGACAATTTCAAATAAGTTTTCATTTTCTCCATCCCTAAAAGATCTCAATGAATCAACCGTCACTGTATCGTCTAAAAATTTATTGATACTCACTTGAAAAAATTGTTGTTCTTCTGATAGTCCAAAATACATGTTCACACTCCTTTAATCCTGGGCTCTTTTGGCATCCCAAGACCTCTTTCGGCAATGATATTTTTTTGAATCTGGCTGGTGCCTCCTCCAATGATTAAACCCAAATAATACATGTAAGCGTATTGCCAACCTCCGTTGTCTCTGAGATTTGGACTATTGTCATAAAGCGTGCCCAGTTCTCCCATTACATCGATTGCCAATGATTCCAGTTCGTATCTCATTTCTGTCCCATAGAGTTTGACGATCATTGTCGCTAGGCTTATATCTTGACCTTTGTTTAAACGACCGGAGAGAAGTCTCAATCCATGGGACTTGAGTGCAAGTATCTTTCCTTGGATTCTCATCAATCGGTCACGATAAACCGGTTTATCGATGATACGAGCACCGTCTAAAATTTCACTCTTCATCAGATTGACAAGTTTGTCGTAACGTCTGATCATCTTATTGGGATCTCCCAATGATCCTCTCTCATGGACAAGTGTTTTATTGGCAACCAGCCAACCTTGCCCCCTTTCGCCAACAATATTATCAGCAGGGATTCTGACATCTGTAAAAAAGACTTCATTGAATCCAGCATCCAAAGTCATATCAACCAGGGGTCTCACCTCGATACCAGGCGCATCCATAGGGATAAGCAAATAACTAATGCCCTGATGTTTTGGTGCATCGGGTTCTGTCCTAACTAGACAAAACATCATTTGTGCATATTTGGCTGTACTGGTCCAAATCTTTTGACCGTTGATCACCCATTCATCCCCTTCCAGTTCGCCTTTTGTTTGAAGGCTTGCTAAATCGCTTCCTGCATTGGGTTCTGAATATCCTTGACACCAAATTTCTTCCAATTCAAGGGCAGGCTTAATGTATCTTTGTCTTTGCTCTTCCGTTCCCATTTCCAATAATGTCGGAACCAAGAAATCAATCCCTTGTCCGCCGATGCCTGTTGGAATTTTAGATTTTGAGAATTCTTCCGTGATGATGACGTTTTTTACAATGTCGAGTTCGCCACCGAATCCTCCGTATTCATTCGGAATGTGTCTGGCATGATATCCTTTATCAATCAGAATTTTCTGCCACTCCTTAACAGACATTTCGATCTTGGGTTTCACATTTGGGTCTACAACGGACTCGTAACTGTATAGATTACTGGTGACGTGAATGCCTTCGTACTCCTTGCAAAAGGCTTTTACTTCCTTTCGAAATTCATCGTATTTATTTCCAAAATCAAGATTCATCCTCTTCCTCCATCCAGTTGGGTTGTCTTTTTTCGATGAATGCTTGAATGCCCTCTTTGGCATCTTCGCTATCAATACAAAGTTTAATCTGTTCTCTCAAATAAGGAAGTGCCTCGTCAAATGCCATACGGTCCTGTTTGTTATAAGCAGCAAGTCCCATCTTCATAGTATTCGGTGGTAACTGAACTAGCGATGAAACCAATAGATCCGCTGTTGAATCAAGCTCACTCTTCGGCACATGATGATTGATGAGACCATATTTCTCAGCAGTCTCAGCATCAATACTCTCGCCCCTCATGATAAAGTCCAGACCTTGTCTCTTTGGCATCACTCTAAATAAACCCGCCATCACCATAAATGGCCAAATCCCTCTTTTAATCTCTGGCGCAGTAAAAGTGACATCGCTTGATGCAATTGCATGTGTTGAATTACAAATGATCATCAAGGCACCAGCTAAAACATTGCCTTGTATTTTACTCACAACCGGTTTATTCAAGTTGCGAATCATGAGGCTGATGTCTTCAACATCGCCAATTTTTGGAACCGTTGAGGTCGTCTCATCGTTCTTCGACCACATGTTTTTTAGATCACCGCCCGCACAAAATACATCTCCATTCGCTTGAATTTTAATTACCCTGATGTGGTCGGACTGTTTAGCAAAATTAAGTGCGTAGATGATTTCATTTGACATGACATCGTTGATTGCATTCTTTTTTTCTGGTCTATTAAGAGTAATGCTGAGAACGTGATCCAAATCTTCAATCACAATGGTTTCAAAAACATAACTATCAGGCGATAAGATTTTTTTAGTCATCCACTCCTCCAATGAGTTTTTTAGGAACATTTACATGCTTTGATCTTAAATATTCTCCAAGTGATTTTGCAAGTGCGTCGACTTTGGTGTTTGAGGACGCACCGTCTTCTAAAATGTCTTTGATGTAAAAGTTCAGTGAATAGATGTTTGGAAGCTCATACCTTTCAATATCATATTTATCTAAATCGGGAAGAAGGCTTTTCAATTGATCCACTGTCAAGTAATGAAAAACAAATGAATAAATTTCCTCCGTTTTTGTCCAAACACCCAAATTCGCACAACCGCCTTTGTCACCGGATCTCGAACCTATAATCCTGCCGAAAGGTATTGTTTCAAATTCCGTGTAATCCTGCTTTCCAATCTTTATCTCACTGACACCTGCGTCTCTGCTTATCTCATTTATCTCGGTGATTGTCGGTAGCACTATGTGTTCTTGATTAGAAAAATGAATTTTTTCACTGACATATTTTGAATCAATGAGGGTTGGCCAATAACGGACAAAGGGATTTCCTGGTCCTGGAGGTTGCTTTGAAAAGAACCCTGGGTAATTTGCCAGAGCCAACTCAATGATTTTCGCTGTAAAAAGCCTTCCAACAAGATTGGGGTCTTTTGACTTAAGATCAATTCTCAACATTGCCATGGCTTCCTCGTGAGTTTTGGGATTCGCTTTGTCTGTTCGGTGAAGATCAATTGTGACTTCATCAAACTGATCTTTTCCGCCCAATAAATCAAACAAAGCTGTCACAAATGTCTCTGCTTTTTCTTCAATATCTAATCCCGTCAGAATCAATTCCATGCCATTTCTATACCCGCCTGCAAGATTGACACAGACCTTATGCGAATCATTCGGTGGCGATCCCTTGCATCCTGTCACCATGACTTTGTCCCGACCGAGATCCTCCAAAGAGAGTGAGCCAAAGTGGCCAATGACATCGGGATTAATGTAATCCGGTGATGATATTTCATAAAGCAACTGAGCAGTCACAGTTCCAGATGAAATCAACCCACCAGTATCCTCGTGTTTTGTAATCATAAATGAACCGTCCTCATATATTTCTGCTATGGGATAGCCGATGTTCTTGAAAGTCTCTACCTCCTCAAAGAAGGCATAATTTCCTCCCGTGGTTTGTGCACCGCACTCAATGATGTGTCCAGCAGCGAGTGCTCCAGCGAGTTTATCAAAGTCATTCCTTTTCCATCCAAACTTCCATGCAGCTGGTCCAATCACAAGTGAAGCATCTGTGACTCTAGGGCAAACAACTACATCGGCACCCAAATCGAGAGCCTTTACAATGCCCCATGCGCCCAGATAAACATTTGCAGTAAGAACCTGGCATCCGGATGAACTCAAAGGGATGTTTTTATCCATATGGAGAAACTCTTCTCCTTTGTCTTTTAACATCTTGAGATCGCCAACAATGTCGTCTCCTTCAATGTGTGCGACTTTCATATCCAATGATAACTCTTGATTGATCTTATTCAGTTCTCCCGCCATTGATCTAGGGTTAAGTCCTCCAGCATTGACAACGATCTTGATGCCTTTGGATTGACATGTTTGGGCAATGTCTTTGTATTGCTTGAGAAAAGTTCCCACATAGCCCATTTCCGCTCCTCGTTTGAGTCTTTGCGAATAGAGAATGCCCATTGTCAGTTCAGCCAAATAATCTCCCGTCAGGAAGTCAACCGGTCCACCTTCAACCAAATCTTTGGCAGCAGAAAGCTTGTCGCCATAGTATCCACTGCAATTTGCGATCCTAATGTTTTCTCGAACAGTCATTTTGTTTGAATTAAGCCGTCAATGATTAAACCTGAAATCATATTTGCAGATTCTTCAGCCGAAGCAGCCAACATTTTTTGATGATTCTTTTTTGAAAAAACTCTTGCAACCGTGCCGAGCATAATGGCAACTGCTCTGGTATCGATCGCCTGTATCTCCTTATTCTTTACCGCCTCATCTAAGAGTCTTTTAATGTGGTCGATGTATGCTGACTCATGAGCTTTGATCATTTCATCGGCGCCTTTGATTCGATTCAAATCGTCTGCGTATTTTTGTATTCTTGGCCCTGCTGCCTCATTGCCGATCTTTGTGAATGTTCGGAGTTTATCGACAGATGATTTCATGTCTTTCATTGAACTGAGTGCTTGTTTTGCAATATTGGTCAAAATTCTGTCAATTGTTGATATGACAAGTTGTTCTTTGCTGGGAGCAATCTCATACAAGGTTCTAAGAGACACTTTCAAGCTGGAGGCAATGTCAGACATTGTTTGATTTGCAATGCCATCCTCTAGAAGGTTTTCGAAATTCTGAATCACTTCAAGATGCTTCTCGTTTGTTTGAGTGTCATTCATCGCTGGGCTTTACCAATAAAAGCGATGTTCCGGTTTCCAGTTGATCGCCCTCATTGACATAAATCTCCTCTACAATTCCGTCTTGATCGGAGGAAATGGATTGATTCATTTTCATGGCCTCCATCACAAGCAGTGTTTGTCCTTTAATAACGTCATCTCCGACGTTTACATTTATTTCCGTAACCTTACCGGGCATTGGAGAAACCAATGAGCCCTTCTGCACCAATTCCTGATCGTTCTTAAATCTGGGGAGCAATTCGATCAACTTATTCCCTCTTTCATGTTGTATCAAGAGCAAGTCATCGTGTTTAGTAATATTGACTATTCTTCGAATTTTATCGAATTCAATGTCAATGGATTGATCTGTCACTTCATTAATGACGGCAATCTGATTGTTGTCATTAACAAATGAACCGTCTCTCATTCTTTTGTACTGCACTGTGATGTCTTGATCGTCAATCGAAAAAGAGACTCGCTGATGCGGAAGTCTCGCATTGTGCCATCCGGAGGGAATGTGACTTAAGACATTAGCATTGGTGCGGCTTTCGTGTTGCAACCACAATGCAGCGGAAGTCAGTAAAAAGTTTGTTTCAACAAAATCGAGTTCTATCGAACGGGATGGTTTGCATCGATCTATAAAATCTGTGGTTGTGTCTCCTTTTAAAAAATTCTCATCTCTCAGAATATTTATCAGAAAATCAATGTTATTTGGAAATCCCCCAAAATGGGTTTTTTCTAGTTCTTTTGCAAGTTTTGAAGCTGCGAGATCTCTGCTTGCATCATGAGAAATCACTTTTGCTAACATTGGATCAAAATCGGTACCAATCGTCATTCCTTCGGATACACCTGTGTCCCAACGGATTTTGTTCGAGAGATGTTTTCGATCTGCAATGAGCTTCCCATTCGATGGAAGAAAATCATTTACAGGATCTTCAGCATAGATTCTTGCTTCGATGGAGTGACCATTAAAAAGGACATCCGATTGAGAAAATTCAATGGCTTGATGGTCTGCAATTTTTAGTTGCATTTCGACGATGTCTATACCGGTGACCATTTCCGTCACCGGGTGCTCCACTTGAAGCCTGGTATTCATTTCCAAAAACCACAATTCGTCTGAGTCGTCGTCGTATAAAAACTCAATGGTTCCAGCCGAAACATAGTTGATTTGTTTTGCCAATGATATTGATGCTTTTGTGAGTTTTTCTCTTTGTTTGGGATCGATTCTGGATGAAGGGCTCTCCTCAATGATCTTCTGATGCCTTCTTTGTATTGAGCACTCTCTTTCGCCAAGATGAAGAAAATTGCCATGCTTGTCAGCAATAACCTGAACCTCAATGTGTCTGGAGCGTTCAATGTATTTTTCAATGAAAATCCGATCATCGCCGAATGCATTCAATGCTTCATTTTTAGCCAGATTGATTGATTCTTCGAGTTGAGATTCATCACGAACAATACGCATCCCCTTTCCACCGCCTCCAGCAGCTGCTTTGATCATCAAGGGATAACCTATGTCTTTAACAGAGCTTGCGTCATTGACCGATTCCAATATTGGCAAATTGGCCTTAATGGCATGTTTCTTCGCTTCAATTTTATCGCCCATGATTTGAATTGACTGTGGATCGGGTCCAACCCAGACGATCTCCTCATTTTGAACCCTCATTGCAAATTCATGGTTCTCGGACAAGAATCCGTAGCCCGGATGAATGGCTTCAGCACCTGACTTCTTTGCTGCAGAAATAATCGCATCTGAGTCGAGATACGATGATTCTATTTTTACAGATAGATCGGCATCACCTACGTAGGGTGAATGCCTGTCTGCTTCGGTGTATATTGCAACGGTTCTGAGACCCATTTTTTTTGCAGTCCTAAAAACCCTCGATGCAATTTCGCCTCGGTTAGCTACAAGCAATGTTGAGAAATTTTTCACAATCGAAAGACCCCGTATTCTTCAGTGCCCTCTATCGGCTTATTCCCAGCAACAGAAAGACAGATCCCTAAAACCGTTCTTGTGTCTCGAGGGTCGATGATTCCATCGTCACTGATCAAGCCGGTTGCTTCGACTGCCAATGAACCTTGGTCTTGAAGTTTTTCAACAGCATCGGCTAGAAGCTTGTCTTGTTTTTCATCGAAGTCCTCGCCTTTTCTCATCGCTCTAGCTCTTCTTACCATCGACATCACACCTGCTATTTGCTTCCCTCCCATGACAGCGATCTTTGCCGATGGCCAAAGAAAGGTAAATCGATTGTTAAATGCCCTGCCTGACATTGCATATGTGCCAGCTCCGTATGAAGCACCCAATATTATGGTGATATGAGGAACGGTTGAGTTAGAAACTGCGTTGATCATTTGAGAGCCCTTTTTTACGATGCCGTCTCTCTCAAATTCCTTACCAACGAGAAAGCCCGTCACATTTTGCAAAAAGATGATTGGTGTGTTGGTTTTGTTGCAAAGCTGGATAAAGTGCGCTGCTTTTTGTGCAGAATCTGGGTAAATTGCACCGTTATTGCCAACGATTCCCACTGGGTATCCGTGAACTTCTGCCCAGCCTGTAACAATAGTGGGTCCAAACAATGGTTTGAATTCTTCAAATCTGGATCCATCGACAAACCTGGCAATCGCCTCCTTGATGTCAAACGGTGTTTTTAAATCTGGGCTGACCAATCCCAATAACTCTTCAGAATCATAAAGCGGGCATTCAGACTTTGCCTTGGGATCTGATTCGGCTTTTTTCCAATTGAGATGCGAAACAACCTCTCGGCAAATTCGGAGTGCATCCATTTCATCTTCAGCCAGATAGTCTGATAAGCCTGAAACCTCGGAATGCATTTGTGCGCCTCCCAAAGTTTCATCATCAGATTCTTCCCCGGTTGCCATTTTTACCAATGGCGGTCCAGCTAAAAAAACTTTCGATTGGTCTTTGATGAAAATGTTGTAATCAGACATGCCGGGTTGATACGCACCGCCAGCTGTCGAAGAACCAAAAACAACGGCAATTGTTGGTATCCTCATTTTTGAGAGCTCTGTCATTTCATAAAACCACCTGCCTGTTTCAGCAAAGTGGCCTGTTCCAATATTCCAGGGCTTTTCTTTCGACATCGGATTAATTCTCAGGTCTGCTCCTGCAGACTCCACAAAACTGATGTATGGAATGCCATTGTCTCTCGCAATTTCAATGCAACGGCCCCATTTTTTTGATGCATAATGCGTCAGAGCTCCAGCAAGAACCGTTGGGTCATTGCCAAAAATAACGCATTCAACACCGCTGATGACTCCAATGCCAGCGACGCAGCCTCCTCCAATGGCATAATCGGAGTCGTATGCAGCAAGCGGACTGATTTCTAGGAATGGCGTATCAGGATCAAGAACATTAAAAATCCTTTCGCGTATGGACATTTTTCCCTTTTTTGCCAAACGCTCGTGATGATGACTGCCTCCCCCTAACTCAGCCTCATCAAGCAATTGATCGATGTCGTTCAGCTTACTGATCATCTCGCTTGTATTGATCTCATACTGATCGTTTTGCTTGTCTAGTTTTGAGACAATTTGTCGCTTTATCTTTTTTATTTCCATTTGATATCGCTTATTGGTAATATATTTGATGAAATATTACCAGTCATGAATCAGATTATCAATCATGGAAAAAATAATCTCCTCAATCAGAGATGAAGCTTTAACAATTCAGTCATTGCTCTTAAGTCTAAATCAATTGGACTGGAAAGCTGAGACGTTATTTAAAGCTTGGTCGCCAGAAATCATTGTCTCGCATCTGCTCTACTTCGATCGAATGACCATCTACTCCTTAAACAACAAAGACACGTTCAATCGGGAGGCTTCTTTTTTATTTCAAGCGTTCTCATCTGAAAAGAATTCTCTGGAACGAGCAAAACTAGTCAGGGACAGAATGGCCATCAACGATCAAGACTCAATGATTGAAGCATGGATGAAATCGAATCATGAAATGACAAAAATATTTTTAAGTGTTAATCCTGAACAAAGATGTCAATGGTTTGGTCCTGACATGAGTGCAAGAATGTTTATGATTGCTAGGTACATGGAAACTTGGTCTCATGCACAAGCGATTTACGATCTGATGGGTCAAAAACGAACTTACACGGACGACATTGAACACATTGTCCAAATTGGGGTAAAGACATTCAAATGGACGTTTAGAAACAGAAAGCTCGAAGTTCCTGAGATCTTTCCATACATAGAATTGAGATCTCCGAGCGGAGGCAAATGGACATACAACGACCCAAATGATGAAGAATCAATCAAGGGAAAAGCCAGTGACTTCTGTCATGTTGTAACTCAAAATAGAAATATTAAAGACACAACCCTTGAAGTTAACGGAAAAATATCTGAGCATTGGATGTCTATAGCGCAATGCTTTGCAGGTGATCCAGAGAATCCACCAAAAAAAGGCGAGAGAAATTGAGGAAATAAATATGAAATGGACCGATGAACACAAAAGCATCAGAGAAACAGCTGCTAAGTTTGTAGACAATGAAATTAACCCAAATGTCGATCAATGGGAAGCTGAAGGCATATTCCCTGCGCATGAGTTGTTCAAGAAGTTGGGCAACCTCGGAATGCTTGGTATCAGCAAACCAGAAAAATACGGCGGTCTAGGACTGGATTATAGTTACTCAATTGTCTTTGCCGAAGAAATGGGCAGAATAAGGGCTGCTGGCGTCTCAACGGGCATAGGCATACAAACCGATATGTCTACTCCGGCATTGGCAAAATTTGGAAGCGATGAACTTTGCAAAGAATTTCTTGCGCCAGCAATATCCGGTGACGTTGTTACATCAATCGCAGTAAGTGAGCCTCATGCAGGTTCGGACGTTGCATCAATTAAAACAGAGGCTAAAAAAGATGGCGATGACTACGTCATTAATGGCACAAAAATGTGGATTTCAAATTCCATACAAGCGGATTATTTTTGCTTATTGGCAAATACCAGCGATGGTCAAATGCATCAGAACAAATCATTAATTATTGTGCCATCCGATACGAAAGGCGTGAGTTTATCGGAGCCACTAAAAAAACTTGGACTGCACTCTTCAGACACTGCACAAATATTTTTTGACAATGTCAGAGTTCCACAACGACATCTCATTGGTGAAGAAGGAAAAGGTTTCATGTATCAGATGATGCAATTTCAAGAAGAAAGATTGTATGCTGCAGCGGCTGCACTCAAAGGTTATGAAGACATCATTCAAGACACCATTGAGTATACAAAGCAGAGAGAGACATTTGGCAAACCGATCATTGATAACCAAGCAGTGCATTTTCGACTTGCTGAACTTCAAACCGAGGTAGAGCTCTTGAGGGCTCTAACCTATTTAGCCGTCGAGGAATACATAGATGGAAAAGACGTGCTGACCAAAGCCTCAATGGTAAAGCTTAAGTCGGGTCGTCTGGGTCGGGAGTTGACCGATGCGTGCTTACAATACTGGGGTGGAATGGGCTTCATGTGGGAAAGTTCTGTTGCTAGAGCTTATCGTGATACCAGGCTTGGATCCATTGGTGGGGGCTCCGATGAGGTAATGCTGGGAATTATTTCCAAGCAAATGGGAATGCTTAAGAGGTAATATCAGTCTGATTGACTGGCTTTTCTTTCAGATCTTCTGTCTCTCATTCTTTGCCACCAAGATTTGTCGTCTTCATCGACTTCTTCTTTAGACAAGTCTCTTCTGGAAGGCATGCCGTCAGAGAAGTAATTTGGAGATTCCTCCAAACAGATGACTTGTCGACTTGAATCAACATTTTGTGTAACTTTTGAAATGATCCGATTCTGTGTAGCGATATTGTTTCTGCCTTCAATGGTCTCATCGATCAAATCTAATAGTTCGGATAGATCATCTCCAGAAATCTTCTTTATTGGGCTTGTTTCAGGCAATTCCTCCAATATCGGCAAATACTCTTCCCTACTTATAGATTCACCTCCGGATAAGTCAGACATATCAAATGACGATCTTTTTTGAATCTCTAGGAGCGCTTGAGGCAATAGGAGCTGAGGAATTGAAACACTTGATTGGTATTCTTGTATTTCCTCACAGGTTTGAACCGATGATTCAAAAAACGAACAGGAAGACAAAATAAGGATTGGTATTGTAATCAGTATTAATCTCATTGTTATGTATTAATAATTTGGAACTTAATCTCTAATCGTCCGTATATATATCTGTAATCTATAGCTGTTTGACTTATTTGTGAACAAGTATACTAGACTGAGTAATCAAAACACCTAATTAATGAGGAAGAGATGTCAAAAGTAAAAATAGGTAAAAAAATACCTTCATTTTCAATGATTTTAGATGATGGTTCAGAACTAAAATCGAAAGATTTTAATCGAAAAAATATTGTCATATATTTCTATCCTAAAGATAGTACGCCCGGATGCACAAAAGAAGGTGAAGACTTTAGAGACCTTCATGAAGAATTTATCAAAAGCAATGCCCAAATTTACGGCGTATCAAGAGATTCGGTCGATTCGCATCAAAAATTTAAGGCAAAATATAAATTCCCGTTTCATCTGATCTCTGATGAAGACGAGTCACTCTGTAAAATCTTTGATGTGATTAAAGAAAAAAACATGTATGGAAGAAAGTATATGGGAATTGAGCGAAGCACATTTTTGATCAATGATAAGGGTCAGCTCTTAAATGAATGGAGAAAAGTAAAAGTCAAAGGTCATGCGCAAGAGGTTTTGGATACACTGAGGAATAATTAAAAAATTATGAAAAAAACAATATCAGTTCTTACTTGCATAACCGTTTTGCTCGGGCAAGTGAAGGCGGATATTGAATTACCTGACTTAGGGAGTCCAAGCGATGTTTACTTATCAAAGCTGGATGAACCAGCAATTGGAAGAGCATATTACAGAAATCTTAGACAACAAGGTCAAGTGGTTGAAGATCCTCTTTTGAATGAATACATTCAAGATCTTGGCAACAAGCTTTCTTCAAAAGTACAAGACGGTGATTTTCAATTTAACTATTTTTTTGTGCCTCAGAATTCAATCAATGCCTTTGCGATGCCTGGAGGTTATATTGGAATCCACAATGGTCTCTGTCTTGCTGCTGACAATGAGAGTCAACTGGCTTCTGTGGTTGCTCACGAGATCAGTCATGTAACTCAAAGACATATATCCAGACAGATTGGTGACCAGGTTCCAAATTCAATACAAGGCGGTTTAATACTTCTCGGTGCAATATTATTGGGCGCCATGTCGGGAAACAGTGAAATAGTAGAAGCAGGAGCCATGGTCGCACCTTCAGTTATGACACAAAACCAAATCGATTTCACAAGAGACATGGAAATTGAAGCAGACGCAATTGGAATAAAAACACTGGGGCTATCGGGATATGATCCATATGCCATGTCAGAATTTTTTGAAAAGTTATCTACCGGCTCTGATCCAAGAAATGCTCAATCAATAGAATTTCTCAGAACGCATCCCACATCAGTGAATCGTTCTGCTGCCGCTAAAAAACAAGCAAGACGTATGACAGTGGAAAGAAAGGATGAATCACTGGGCTTTGAATTGAGTAAAGCAAGAATCAGGTATCTTTTCAGCATTACCCCTGAAAAAAGTTATGAATATTTTCTTGAAAAAGCCAATCAAGATGGTCCAAGTGAAAATCTTTCCAATCATCAAATTGGAAATCTCTACGGATTAGCATTGTCGCTCGTTCAACTTGGCTTGGTCGATGATGCTGAATCTATTATTACTAGGTTCCTTGATGAAAAACATGAATTTGGTCACTTTCATATTCTCTATGCTGACCTCATGATAGAAAAAGAGATGCCTGATAGAGCGCTTCAGCATCTCCACAAAAGACTGCTTTTATCACCTAGAAATATTCCACTTACCATCAAATATGCAGAATTAGAATTGGCCTATGGGGACCCTAAAAAAAGTCATGAGATTCTCTTAGATCTTTTTAATAATAAAGTACCAACTCCTATACAAATACGATTGATAGCAAATGCTGCAAATCAAGCTGGTCAGAGAGCTGAGGCTTTCTCATACATGGCAGAGTTCTATTTAAGCATGGGAAATTTCCAAGAGGCTATTGAACAACTAAAAATTGCACTTACAATGAAGCCCATTACAAATATTCAGAAAGCAAAATACATTGCAAGATTAAATGAAGTTGAAGAATATTTAGATGAAATAAATAAGAATCGTCGATGAAAAAACAAATGAAAATACTTCTTTTGCCACTGGTGATAATGGTTGGCGGCTGCTCATATCAGGGTGCATTAGCGCCTGACGATGCAGATCCATATGAAAAGACAAATCGAGGGATTTTTAGATTTAATGAAGAATTAGATAAGGCGGTACTTGAACCAGTCGCGGATAGTTATGATGTAATCATTCCAGAATCATTTCAATCTGGTTTTACAAATATCTTTAATAATGCTGAGTACCCAATTACGATTGCCAACCTACTGCTTCAAGGAAAACCATTGGAATCCATAAAAGGTTTACTCAGGTTTACAATTAACAGCACAATTGGACTGCTTGGCATCTTAGATCCTGCTTCTGAAATGGGGATTGAAGCACATAACGAAGATTTTGCACAAACACTTGGGGTTTGGGGAGTCGATCAGGGCTCCTATATTATGACGCCACTCCTGGGACCGTATACTGTTCGCCATGGCTTTGGAGACCTTGTAGACAACCTCTTTAATCCAATCAGCTATATTGACAACGGGGTTTCTAGATACGGTTTAAAAATCATTGACAAAACTCAGGAGCGATCGGACTTATCGTCCTTAGAAGATGAGCTTTATGGATCTTATGATCCTTATCAGTATTTAAGAGATTCATACTTACAGAATAGAACCTATAAGATCAATAATGGTGTCATTGACGACGTGGATGAATTTGATGAAATTGATTTTGAAGACTTCTAATCTTCCGACTCAAGCCGCTCTATAACAGCATCAATTCCCACTGCAGTGATTTCGGCATCAAACTGATTCCTATAATTTTTGATATAAGAGACCCCCTCAATACGAACATCGAAAAATCTCCAGCCATCTTTGAATAGGCCAAAACTAAAATTCATTGGTATGACTTCGCCTTTGTATAGAACTTCGGACTTAACAGTTAATTTTTTTATTTGATCGGTAATTTCAACTATCGGCAAAACCTTGATATTGCTGACGTCAAAATTAAGCAATGTCAGCGCATAAGACTTGACCAAAGATTGGTAAAGCCCTTCTGTGAATCTTTCTCTTTGATCAGTGTTTGTTTTCGTCCAGTGTTTATTAAGTACCAACCTACCTGCATATTGCTTCTGAAAATACGGTGATAATGTTGAATCAATGATCGAATAGAGTTCTTCTTTATCGTTTTCAAGTCTTCTTTTATTCTCTTGATCACCGAGTTGATTGTTCATACTCTCAATCGAAGATGCAATCATTTCATCAGGCAAGAGTGAGTATTCAGCATGGCTGAGGATCGGCATTATTAGAAATGCCATTAAAATGACGAACTTTTTAATCATGAACGTATAAGACTTATGCTTCTTCCATTTGTGGATGATAGTTTCCTGTTCTTGCGAGACTGTTAAGTCTAGATCGCTTGATGAAAGTTTCTTGAGCTGCCTCAATGTTTCCATCCTCACCAGACCATACCTTAAGAGGCTCAGCTTGTAGAGCTCTCCCATAAGAAAAAGTCAATTGCCACGGGTGCGGTCCCATTTCATTCATTGAGCTAAGGTGTGCGGTTGCCTCTTCTGAGGTTTGCCCACCTGACAGGAATGCAATGCCTGGAACTTCATCAGGGACATTCTCAGTTAAGCATTTCACTGTTGCACTGGCCACTGTAGCTATATCCGCTCTGTTTGCAGCATCCATGCCTGAAATAACCATGTTTGGCTTCAGTACAATTCCATTTAAAGCTACTTTTTGTTTGTTGAGTTCAGCGAAGACCTCTTGCAATACTCCTGATGTAACATCAAAACATCGATCTATATCATGATTTCCATCCATGAGCACTTCTGGCTCTACGATAGGTACCATTTGTGCTTGCTGACAAAGTGCTGCATATCTAGCCAACGAATGTGCATTGAGTCTTATACAATTGTTTGATGGTAAGTCGTCAGAAATATTTATAACGGATCTCCATTTGGCAAATCTAGCACCTAACTCATAATACTCACTTAGTCGTTCAGCTAGACCATCCAATCCTTCAGTGACTGTTTCACCTTTGCAAAATGGAATACCTTTTATTCCCTTATCGACTTTAATTCCAGGAACAATACCAAGTGAGGTAAGGTGTTCAGGAAATGGGGTTCCATCATTGGTTGATTGTCTGATGGTTTCATCAAATAAAATGACCCCGCTTATGTATTCAGAAATATTTGGGCTGGTGAAAAGTAAATTCCTATATATTTGACGACTACCTTCAGTTGACTCTGTATCAATTGTTGCAAATCGTTTTCCAATGGTTGGGGTGCTTTCATCTGCAGCAAGTATCCCTTTATTAGGCGCAACCATTGACTGTGCTATTGAGTTCAATGAACTTAGATCCATTTTTTATCTCCTAAATTAACTCGTGAAATTATACATTATTGGCCCATAATCACATATCAAATTACGCCCTACTCCCATAAATGTTGATTATGAGGCTAAATCGTACTAAAATAGTCCTATTTAAATAAGGTTAACGGTAAAGATGCTTAGAATTTCTAAGATGACTGATTATGCAGTCCTGATTCTTGCTAATCTGGCATTGCATGACAACAAATTACTCACTGCAAAAGAAATCGCCAGTGAGACACATATTTCATTGCCTGCAACACAAAAAATACTTAAAAAACTCAATCGTAAAAATCTCGTCATTTCAAAACAAGGAGCCTCAGGAGGTTATACACTTAATTCTCAAACAAAAAGCCTATCAGTAGCGGTCTTGTTAGAAAAATTAGACGGAGACTTGTCAATCACACAGTGTTCTAGTAATGACGATCAGTGTGAGGTTGAGGACTTTTGTAATATTGGAAATGCCTGGCAGATGATCAACCAAAGAGTCCAATGGGCGCTGAATGATATAACTCTTGGTGATTTAATTCATCCAACAAGAATTGAACAGTTTATTAGTACTAACATACCCGTTTCGCGAGGAAACCATTAAGTCTATTTGAACGAAAAAAAACAGATGAGCGATAAAGATAATAAAAACAAAGAAATCAATGAGTTTTTGAATAAGTCGTACGAATATGGCTTCACTACAGAGATTGAATCAGAAACTATACCGCCGGGACTTGATGAAGAAGTAGTCATATTGATTTCTAAAATGAAAAATGAGCCTGAATTTCTATTAAAATGGCGCTTGAAAGCATTCAGTCAATGGAAAAAAATGCCTCAACCTGATTGGGCAAAACTATCTATTGACCCAATTGAATATCAGGCTATCTCTTATTTTTCTAAACCCAAGCAGGATGACGGCCCAAAGTCACTGGATGAAGTTGATCCAAAATTACTCGAGACATATGAAAAACTAGGAATCCCTCTTCATGAAAGAGCAAAGCTGGCGGGCGTAGCCGTTGATGCAGTATTTGATAGTGTTTCCGTTGTAACAACATTCAAAGACAAACTTGCAGAAGCAGGTGTAATTTTCTGCTCTTTTTCGGAGGCTGCAATTGACTATCCTGAACTAATTGAAAAGTATTTGGGGACAGTGGTTCCAATTAAAGATAATTATTTCGCAGCTCTTAATTCTGCTGTTTTTTCAGATGGTACTTTTGTGTATATACCAAAAGATGTTAGATGCCCAATGGAACTATCGACATATTTTAGAATCAATGAGGCCAAAACTGGTCAGTTTGAAAGGACATTGATTGTAGCGGAAGAAGGAAGCTATGTTAGCTACCTTGAAGGATGCACAGCTCCAATGAGAGATGAGAACCAATTGCATGCAGCTGTTGTAGAACTTGTGGCCCATAAGGATGCGGAGATTAAATATTCGACTGTTCAAAACTGGTATCCAGGTGATGAAAATGGCAAAGGTGGCATATATAATTTCGTAACAAAACGTGGAGACTGCAAAGGAGAAAATTCAAAGATAAGTTGGACACAAATTGAAACGGGGTCTGCAATTACATGGAAATATCCGAGCTGTATCTTAAGGGGTGATCACTCATCTGGTGAGTTCCATTCTATCGCGTTGACAAATAATCTTCAGCAGGCCGATACGGGTACAAAAATGATTCATCTTGGCAAAGGCACCAAGAGCAAGATCATCAGTAAGGGTATATCTGCAAAATCTTCGCAAAATACTTATAGAGGTCAAGTCACCATGTCAAAAGGTGCAAAAAATTCAAGAAACTTCACACAATGTGACTCCCTACTCATAGGAAGTAATGCAGGAGCTCACACATTTCCATCTATTGATGTAATGAATTCCAGCTCAATCCTTGAACATGAAGCAACTACCTCTAAAATTGCAGACGAACAGCTGTTTTACTGTATGCAGCGAGGCATCAGCGAAGAGGATGCGATCGGATTAATTGTGAGTGGATTCTGCAAGGAGGTTCTTAATGAACTTCCGATGGAGTTTGCAGTAGAGGCAAGGGCCCTATTGCAGGTAAATCTAGAAGGAGCAATTGGATAATGTCTAATATTCTTTCCATTAAAGACTTATATGTTGATGTAGGTGATACGTCGATCGTTAATGGCCTAAATCTAAAGATTTCTTCAGGCGAAACGCATGCAATCATGGGACCAAATGGTTCTGGAAAAAGCACTCTAGCAAAGGCAATTGCTGGACACCCAGACTATAAAATTCAATCTGGAAAAATAACCTACATGGGTAATGACTTGAGCGCTCTCTCAATTGAGGAAAGATCCAATCTTGGGGTCTTTCTGGGATTTCAATACCCAATAGAAATTCCTGGTCTTTCGAATACAGCCTTCCTAAAAGCAGCAATTAATGCAAAGAGAAAATATCATGGTATGGATGAGCTTTCTGCAAGTGAATTTTTGGTTGATCTGAAAGAAAAATCAAAGATGATGGATATTGAGCAGTCGTTTCTTTCCAGAGGAGTCAATGAAGGATTCTCAGGCGGTGAGAAAAAGCGCAATGAAATATTGCAAATGTTAATGCTCGAGCCAACTCTATCAATACTTGATGAGACTGATTCTGGTCTTGATATTGATTCCATGAAAGTCGTAGCATCGGGTGTCAATGCATTTAGAAGTAAGAAGACCGCTTCATTGATTATTACTCACTACGAACGCTTACTGAATTACATAACACCCGATTATGTCCACGTGTTTCATGATGGTGCAATCATAAAGACCGGAGACATACAATTGGCCAAGGATCTTGAAGAAAGAGGATATGAGTGGCTAACCAATCCATAAATCAATCAGAACATATGGATGGGCTTCAAAAATTCATCGAAAAAGACAGTCATGAATTTCCTGATTGGATAAATCATAGTAGGGAATCTTCATTAAAAAAATACAAGGAAGTGTGTCCAAAGCATCTAAAAAATGCCACATGGAAGAACACGAAACTAAATGAGATGTTAAATGACTTCTTTGAGAAAGAATTTTCAGTTCAACAATCAACTCTCGATAATATCGACTTAAAATCCAACCTTGATAATTCTCTGACAATATATTTCCATGCAGGCGTTTTTTTCACTGAAGAGGAGATTCCCAGTTACATAAAGCTTTTAAATCATAAATATCTCGAGGAAAACCAATCAATCTTTGGCCTTGAAGATAGGTCTGAAAGGCAATCAATACCTTATTTGCTCAATAATATTGTCAGCAGAGATGCTCTTATGATCGATACTGCTGTCAATCAACATGTCGAGAGGTTGATTCATATCGTTTACCTGCCAAATCAAAATGGCAATGTAGCACCAAGATTAAATATTAATGTTTCAGGAAATAGCTCAATCAAAATCATAGAGGAACATTTACAATCAAAAAATTCAATCATAAACCACTGTATTGATATCAATTGTGAAGCAACATCCACTCTTGAGTATTACAAAGTTAATCACAGGCAAAATGACAGTTATCTCATTAGCAATCTCAATCTCAATCAGGAGGAAGATACTGACGTCAAAATTTTCAATTTAGACTTGGGTGCAGATTCTGGAAGCTCACTCAATCATTTAAAACTCAATGGGGAGAACTCCAATGTTGCTTGCTCTACCCTCTTTATGCCCTCTGATCATCGATCCTCGCATCAGAATGTTGTAATTGATCATTTGTCAGATAAGTCCTCCAGTTCTGTGAATTTCAGAGGCGTAATTAATAATCAAGCCACTGGATCCTTTTTTGGTAAAGTAAGGGTCGCAAAAGAAAGAAGGGGGACGTCGGCCTTCATGCAAAATAAGAATTTGTTACTCTCTGATGAATCAAAAATCTCAACTGTTCCGATTCTAGAAATTTATAACGACGATACAGAATGTTCACATAGTGCTACATCAGGATCGCTTGATAAAGAAAAACTCTTCTATCTCAAAACCAGAGGCATCAATGAAAATGATGCAAAAGATTTCCTTATAAAGTCATTCATCGATGAACTTACTTCTCAAATCAAATCAAGAAGGTTGAGAGATTATGTGAATGAAATAATCGCTGGAAATTACAAGGTTTAATTTATGAAGGCGAAACAAAAAAAAGCATTCGAAAGAATAAGAGAAGAATTTCCAATACTTGATCAGAAAATAAATGGAGAGGATCTCATTTATCTAGACAACGCGGCTTCAACCCAAAAGCCAAAAGCTGTGATCAATGCCATCAAAGACTATTATGAGAATGATCATTCAAATGTTCACAGAGGTGTACATACACTAAGCGTTAGAGCAACTGAAGCTTATGAGAATGCAAGGGTTAAAGTTACAGAATTTCTAAACTCACCCAATAATCATCAAATTATATTTACAAAGGGAACAACAGATTCAATCAATCTCATTGCAACCTCCATCACAAGCTTGATCAATGAAAATGATGAAATACTGATAACTGCGATGGAGCATCATTCAAATATTGTGCCGTGGCAAGAATTATGCAAAAGAACTGGTGCAGTATTAAAAATTATTCCAATCAATGAAAATGGCGAAATACTTATTGATGATTACAAAGATATGGTTTCAGCCAAGACAAAGCTGATCTCGGTTGTTCATCTCTCCAATACTCTCGGTACAATCAATCCTATAGAGGACATTATAAAGATAGCAAAATCGCATGATGTCATCACGGTTATAGATGGAGCACAAGCCGCGGGTCATCTTCCGATTGACGTTCAACAATTAGATTGCGATTTCTATCTATTTTCTGGACACAAAATTTTTGGTCCTACAGGAATTGGGGTCCTTTATGGCAAGGAGGAAATCCTAAATAGAATTGATCCATATCAGTATGGCGGTGAGATGATTTTAAAAGTCACTTTTGAGAAAACAACATACAACAGCCTTCCTCACAAATTTGAAGCCGGTACTCCCAATATTGCTGGCGCTGTGGGCATTGGGGCATCGATTGATTTCATAAATAGTCTTGATAGAGATCTTTGTCATGAATATGAAATGAGTCTTCACGATTATGCGTTAAATCAACTAGAGCAGATTGATGGGATACGTATTATCGGCAAATCGAGTCACAAATCGGCCATCATTTCTTTTGTCATTGATGGCATGCATCCCCATGACATCGGTACAATAATTAATCAAAAAGGAATTGCTGTTAGAACTGGTCATCATTGCACTATGCCATTGATGGACTTTTATGAAATTCCAGGAACAGTAAGGGCATCTTTCAGTATCTATAACAATCATTCGGAAATAGATAAACTGATCGATGCGATTAAATTAGCCATAAAGATGCTGAAATAATGGTATCCAAACTATACAAAAACCAACTTATTGAACTGAGTCATAACCCATATCATTTTGGTAAACCAGAGGACATCTTTTCAAGCAAAGAAGTCTTAAATACACTTTGTGGAGATAAAATAACTGTCTATCAAAATGGTGATCCTTTAAAAGCAATAGAACTTTGGTTTGAGAGTGTGAGTTGTATTATATGCTCTGCCTCTGCCTCGATCCTCACAAAGAATATTGAAGGAATGAATCTTAACGATGGCATCGAATTTATGAATCAAGTTGAAGCTTCGATAAAAGATGGAACGATTCGAAATAATAATTTTACAAAGGATTTGAATTGTCTGGATGAAATAAAAAACTACCCATCACGAACCACATGTGCCACATTACCTTGGACAACGGCTATTGATTTATTGAAATGATTAATTCTGAAGATACAACGCAGTTAATCAGTCTCTCGAGAGATTGCGAGGTCATCTCTGTCCCTTACGGTGAAAAAGAGATTCTTAAGGAAGGTACAGAGGTGCAAATTATGCAGGCACTAGGCGGTTCTTACACGGTCTATACTGTCGAGGGAATGTTTAGAATCAATGGCACCAATGCAGATGCCATTGGTAAAGAGGTGGAGAAACCACCCTCTCTTCCAGAGAATATCACAGACGATGAGTTTGAAGAGAAGGTATGGGATCAGATGAAAACTGTTTTCGACCCTGAGATTCCGATCAATGTTGTTGATTTGGGTCTAATTTATGATTGCAGACTCAATAAATCCGAGGACGATAATTTTATCATCGAAGTTGACATGACTCTTACTGCTCCTGGTTGCGGTATGGCAGATGTTCTCGTTGCTGATATTCAAGAACGTATAGAAATGATGCCAAGGGTCGTGTCTGTGAAAGTTGAATTAGTCCTTGATCCACCCTGGAGCATGGAAATGATGTCTGAAGCTGCTCGATTAGAAGCCGGTTTAATCTAGCTCACAGAAACACTTCATATAAATCCCATTGGGATCGTTCATCATGGATAACTCGTGCAAGGATTCTTCAATTCCATCCAGGAGTTCATTCTTCTTATAAAGGAAATCGAGTCCTGTGATTTTAATAATAGAAGAAGTGATCTTAGCCATCATGCCTGCAAAGAATGAATCCAAGTCGCTGTCGCGATTGATACGCTTTACACCCAGCAATTCTTCATCGATCTCAGCTAATTCCGCAGCCAACTCAATAGCTCGATCGATTCCAGCGATTTCATCGACTAATCCTATTTCAAGAGCCTTGCTACCAATCCAAACCTTACCTCTTGCGATCTGATCGATTTCTTCTTTTGTCACCCCTCTGTTGTCTGCAACCTTAGCGATGAATTTGTCATAAACCAAATCTGTTCCCATTTGGAGTAATGCTTTGTCTTTTTCAGTCAGAGATTCAGCTACAGAGGTAGTGATATCAACAGTAGATACTCCGTCTTCATTGATTCCAATATATTCAAGAGCCCTTTCAAAAGTTGGAAGAAATCCACCTACTCCAATAGACCCTGTAATGGTATGCCTTTCGGCTAAAATCTTGTCTGCTGGAGTTGAAATGTAATAACCACCAGACGCGGCAACGCCTCCCATAGATGCAATAATTGGCCTTCCGGAGTCTTTAAATTTTTCAAGTTCATCTGCAATCACCTCAGATGCATAAGCACTTCCACCGCCGCTGTCAACCCTAAGCACCAGCGCCTTGACTGTCTCATCTTCATAAGCTTTACGAATGATTTTAACAAAGTCATCGCCAGCTATGCTTCCTGGTCCAGCTGAACCATCGACAATGGATCCTTTAGCTATAATAACTCCTACATTAGATTCACTTTCTTCAAAAATAGGCTCCATCTCTACAGAGTTCATGTAAGTATTCATCCCAACGATATTGATTTCATCTTCTTCTTCGCCAGGGGCAATCGAATAAAGGTAGTCTCTGAATTCTCTTCTATTGGACAATTGATCAATAAGTCCATATTCGATGGCTGCTTTCGCAAAGTCACCGTCTGATTCTTTTGCTGCAAGACCTGGATTATCAATAAAATACTTTAAAGATTCATTTGAAATTCCTCTTGCTTCCGATACTTCATCTAGATATCCATCCCAAAGAACCGTAATCCACTCAATGACATTGCCTTTTGCTTCATCAGACATATCGTCTCTGAAATAGGGTTCTACAAATGCTTTGTATTCTCCCACTTTGAAGACATTTGCATCAATTAAGAATTTATCAAAAAAGGATTTATAGTAAGTTCTTACCCTTCGGTAACCATCAATGAACACAGCAGTGTAATCATGGAGATGTATTTCATCTGCATATGCTGCAAGATAATACTGTGCAGTTCCATAACCCTGATCGCTGTAAGCAATCACTTTCTTACCAGAGGTTTTAAATTCAGTGATTTCTTTTGCAATCAACTCAAGCTTTGTGGTGCTTCCACCGGAAAAGTCATCTGTGCTGATTAGAAGTGTTGAAATATCTTCATTGTCTTTTGCATGACGTATCACCTGAATTACATCAGTAATAAGCGTTTCAGTTTGCGATTCGCCAGAAAATTGCGAGAATGCTCTTTCAAAATCTGACTGTGAGAGTTCCTCTACTAAAGCTCCTTTTATATTCAAATTCAGTATTCCACCCTCTTTTATTGGATCATCATCAGATGGAAATAATCCCCCAATGATTGATAAAGATATGAATAGAAGTATTGCAAATATTGCGGTTCTTTTTAAGAAGACCCCTGATGCATCTAAAAAACTTCCTAGTTTAGATATTTTCTCTTTCACGCTCATTTATGATCCTTAAGTATATTTATGTTTGTATCAATGAACTATAACTCATACTTTTGCAACAATATTGAATTAAATATGGAGTGTAAACCTCTGTTTGAGGTTTGATCAGTCGGGTTATACTTTTTCTTTAATTCTGGCAGATTTACCGCTTCTCTCACGCAGATAGTAGAGTTTTGCTCGTCGAACATCGCCTTTACGTTTGACATTAACCTCTGTGATGAGTTTACTGTGGGTTTGAAAGACACGCTCAACGCCTTCGCCATTTGAGATTTTTCGAACAGTAAATGAGGAATTAAGACCTCTATTTTTTTTGGCTATAACTACGCCCTCAAATACCTGAAGTCTCTCTCTTTCGCCTTCTCGAATCCTTACTTGAACAGCCACAGTGTCTCCTGGAGAGAACTCAGGAATATCATCTCTCAACTGTTCTTTTTCAATTTGTTCAATAATGTTCATTTCAACTTCCATACTCCGAAATTTTGAGCATTGTATATCAAGCTATGTATATGTTAAAGATTATTCTGGATCATTTTTTATATCATCAATAATCTCAATCTCATCTTCACTGAGATTGGATCTATCTATTAAGTCAGGTCTTTTTAGGTAAGTATTCTTCAGGGATTGCATTCTTCTCCACTGATTTATTTTTTCATGATCGCCACTCAGCAAAACTTCTGGTACTTCATCTCCATTAACCTCAGCAGGCCTCGTATAGTGTGGATATTCCAATAGCCCATCGCTAAATGATTCCTCAAGAATAGACTCGCTGTCCCCAAGGACTCCTGGAATCAGTCTCGAGATGGAATCTATTACTACAGCACATGCTGTTTCTCCTCCTGAAAGTATGTAATCACCGATTGAAAGTTCCTCATGATTATCAGTTTGATCGATTGCCCTTTGATCAAGACCCTCATATCTTGATGAAACAATTATGATCTCATTAAGTTTAGAGAGCTTTTTTGACATATCTTGATTAAATGTTTTTCCTTGAGGAGATAAAAAAACTACCGGTATATTCATATCACCATTTCTTGCTTGCTGAATTGACTTTAAAACTGGATCAGCTTGCATAACCATCCCTGGTCCTCCGCCATATGGCTTATCATCTATAGAGTCATGCTTGTTATCAGAATGAATCCTAGGATCGAAGTAATGGATTTTGATTTTATGATCATTTATTGCATTGCCAATGACTCCATAACTTAATGAACTCCTAAGTTCATCAGGAAAGATAGTGACAATATTAAATTTCATAAGCTATTATTCTCCCTCGTTCCAATCGACTAAAATTATCTTTTTCTTTAGATCTACTTTTTTCACCACTTCGTCATTGATGTAAGGAATTAATATCCTATTCTTGTTACTACTTATTACGATCATTACATCATTAGAACCAGTCTCAAAAAAAGAGTCTAAAATGCCTAAATTAACATTATCTTCACTATTTACTGCAAACCCAATGAGATCTCTCCAGTAATATGAATCGGGTGATAGTTCTGGTAAATCTCTTCGATTAACACAAATCAAACATTTAACTAATTCTTCTGATTGGTTTCTGTCATCGACGCCCGCTAGCTTTGCTCTGATTATTTTTCCGCTAAATGAATAGTCTTCAATATCATATGGCAAATACTCATGTTCCTTTTTGAGAAAAATAGATTCGTAAGAACAGATATTGTCAACAGGATCTGTGTAAGAAAGAATTTTCAACCATCCTTTTATACCATGAGGTGAAGATACTTGTCCTATGACCACTTTTTCTTGGTCATTCATAATTAGTTTAGAAATCCTCGAGGATTAAAGAAGCAATAATATAATCTAGCTCTCATCCTTTTTCTTATCATCTTCCTCTGCAGGAGCTTCCTCTGCTGGGGCTTCTTCCTCTGCAGGAGCTTCTTCTTCTGCTGGAGCTTCCTCTGCTGGGGCTTCTTCCTCT
>MDTB01007860.1_pt1 | contig 26967 bp, 8 predicted proteins | sample 811161 | NCBI WGS metagenome assembly MDTB01 (sample SAMN05326650, study PRJNA326480) | marine metagenome | isolation source: seawater | place: Mediterranean Sea | collected 2009 | reverse complement strand
TTCAGTACAAACAAAAAATGCGTGAACACGCAGGTGTACTAGATTCGTTCTTAATGAACGCTCTTAAGAAGGAAATAACAGAACTTCGAGAAGACAGAAACACCCAGGGCGAAAACTTTAAGAAATTAGAGGGTTTCGTTCTGAAACAGTTAACAAAAGAGCTCAACGAATTCCATAGTGACAAGCAAGCCGTTGTTGAACAAAAGGTAAAACTTGTTAAGGAAGGAAAAGAACTCTTACGTAACACAAAAGCTAATTTTGTTAGAAAAGCTGCAGAAAAAGTAGAAAGCATTGTAGAAAATACACTTAGAGGAGAGATTGGTTCCTTGAAAGATGATATCAAATCAGCAAGGGAAAATGCTTTTGGTAGAAAAATGTTTGAGGCATTTGCTGCAGAATTTATGACAAGTCATTTAGCTGAAGGGACAGAAGTTAAAAAAATGTCCGGTAAACTTAAAGAAATGGAAGAACAACTTGAAGATGCTAATAAACAAATTAGTGAGAAGCAAGTAGCCATTTCGGAAGCAGAAAAGAAAGCTCGCATAGCAGAATCAACTGCAAAGCGAGATAAAATTTTATCAGAATTGCTTGAGCCTCTTTCTAAAGACAAGAAAGATATCATGCAAGATTTGTTAGAATCAGTACAGACTGACAATCTTAAGAAGCAATATGAGAAATATTTACCAACTGTTCTTAATGAAAATGTTAAAAAAGAATCTAAAAAATCAGGTTCTAAAGAAACATTAAAAGAGAACGCACAGCCAAAAGCTAGAACACAGAAAACTGTGGTAACAGGTAATAAAACAGTCCACGTGGATCCGACAACAACGGATGCAGGTGCTGAAATTATTAACCTTAAAAAACTAGCAGGAATATAATTTAAGGAGAATTAATTATGGCAGACGCACTTTTTGAGTCCAACTGGCAACCAACTAAGGACGCTTTGTGCGAAGGACTAGAAGGCAATAAAAAGACAGTTATGGAATCTGTTTTAGAAAATACACGCACAGCACTTATGGAAACATCATCTGCTGGCGCTACTAATGCAGGTAACGTCGCAACTTTGAATAAAGTTATCCTTCCTGTAATACGAAGGGTTATGCCTACTGTTATCGCTAATGAGCTTATTGGTGTTCAACCTATGACAGGTCCAGTAGGACAGATTCATACATTACGTGTTCGCTATGCAGATACCGGTAACGGTGCAACAGCAGGCGAAGAAGCACTTAGCCCGTTTAAGATTGCTTCAACATATTCAGGTATGCCAGCATCAGGTACAGGTTCGGCTCCTAGCCCAACAGGTACAATGGAAGGTATCCCTGGTAACAAAATGTCAATCCAAATCTTAAAGCAAACAGTCGAAGCAAAGACTCGCAGATTGTCTGCACGTTGGACTTTTGAAGCATCCCAGGATGCCCAAAGCCAGCATGGTATTGACGTTGAAGCAGAAGTAATGGCTGCTTTAGCACAAGAGATCACAACTGAAATTGACCAAGAAATTCTTGGTTCCTTGGGTACATTGGCAGGTACTGCTATTGATACATATAACCAAGCAACAGTTTCAGGTACAGCAACATTTGTTGGTGACGAGCATGCCGCTCTTGCAGTTCTTATTAATAGAGCCGCAAACATCATTGCATCACGAACACGTCGTGGCGCAGGTAACTGGTGTGTAGTTAGCCCGTTTGTATTAACAGTACTTCAAAGTGCAACAACTTCAGCTTTCGCAAGAACAACTGAAGGTACTTTTGAAGCACCAACAAACACAAAGTTCGTTGGAACTTTGAATAGCTCAATGAGAGTTTATGTTAACCAATATGCTGCAGATAATGCAAATGTTATTGTTGGTTACAAAGGCCCAGGCGAAATGGATGCCGCATCTTTTTATTGCCCATACATTCCGTTGATGAGCTCCGGTGTTGTGTTAGATCCAAGCACATTTGAGCCAGTCGTTTCCTTTATGACACGCTATGGTTATGTTGAATTGACAAACCAAGCATCGTCCTTAGGTAACGCTGCTGATTATGTTGCAAATATTGGTGTTAATAGCACAAATATGAAGTTCCAGTAATAGTTAACTATTATATGGTTTAAAGGGTATATCTTCGGATATACCCTTTTTTTATCATAAATATTATTGCTCAGAAATGAGTTCGCCCTTTACAGGGAAGATGACCTAGAACGTCAAAAGGAGAAAATTATGGGAAGACCAGTCAACCCTCGTTATATAAATCAGGCAGAAGCCGCAAATACAGATCTAGCAGGCGAAACTGCTGGTAATGAAAAAATTCTTGGTATTTGTAAAATTGGATCAAATGCCGCCGATGAATATACTATTCTTGCACAAAAAGGATCTAACAAATTTTTAGTTAGAGACAATGCAGGAAACATAGGTACTTGTACATTAGTTAATAAACCTGAACAGGCAGGAAGTGAAAATACTAATCCGGCATTAGGCGCAGATGAAATGATTATAAACTGTAAAGATAGTGCTAATGCTGTTCATAGAGTTATGAAACTTATGAACAGATCATTATACTATCAAAAAGACGGCGAAACTACCAACAATTTAGCAGGTTGGGGTTTTGGAGCCGCAGCCGCTGCTACATCTAGTAGTATTGAAGTTGTTCAATTAGAAGAACTTGAAATTGCTGGTACCGGATCTGAATTTAAATCAGACTAATATTTTATGGGGCATTTCTTTGCCCCATTTTTTCGATAAATATCTAAGTTAGCCTTAAGGAATATATGAATGGCCATAAACTTAGACCATCAACGTGACAAATTATCTACAACTAGTCAGCTTTTAACTTTAAATACAACCGGTGCTTTAGTACTGCCTTCTGGTACCACGGTTCAAGCAACATCAACTATCGAAGGACAACTTCGATACGATACCGACAAAACTAAATTACAACAATATATTAATGGTGCTTGGAGTTCTGTAAGTACGAAAGAAAATTTATCAGAATTAGAAGATGTTACTTTAGTAACGCCTGGCGGAGGAGCAGAATATTTAAGATATAATGGCACTAAAATAGAAAATATTGCATTAACATTAAATGAATTACATGATGTTAATACAACAACAGGTCTTCAAAACGGGACTGTTTTAAAATATGATAGTTCGAATACATTTAAACCTTACGTATTAGAATTAAATGATTTGTCAGACGTTTCTGTTGTAGGTACCCCAGCACAAGGAAAAGTTTTAGAAACAGATGTTAATGGTACATTTAAATTAGCAGATCCTTTTACTAATGCTACATTTGATGCAAGATTTAATTTAAAAGATACAAGCGATTTACAAGAAGGATCAAATTTATATTATACTGATGAACGAGTAGATGATAGAGTTGCAACATTAATTCAAAGCGGTACAGGCTTTCAAACAATATATGATGATTTACAAAATAAATTAACTGCAAGTGTAACATTAGGTGCGTTTACAACATCTGATTTAATAGAAGGTGCTAATCAATATTTTACTCCTAGCAGAGCAGATGCAAGAATATCGGCTGCATCTTTAACATTATTAGGAGATGTTGATACTGTAACAAGTAACGATGATGATAAATTTTTAAAGTATGATCATACAAATACAAAATTTGTTTGGTCTACGGTACCGGCCGCATATACTTCGACAAATTTTGACACAGATTTTGGTAATAAAGATACAGACGATTTGTCTGAAGGAACTACAAATTTATATTATACTCCTACAAGATTTAATAATGCATTTTCTAGTAAAAAACTTAACGAACTTAATGATGTTTCGGTACCTAGTACTCCTAGTGCCGGACAAGTATTAAAATGGAACAATTCGGGTTACTGGGAAGCCGGTACTGATACTGCAATAACAATAGGTACAGGACCTGGCCAAGCAATGGCAGGTAACACAACATTATATACTTCTACAAGTTTTGATACAGATTTTAATGCAAAAACAACAGATAATTTATCCGAAGGTACTACAAACAAATATGCTTCGAATGCAAATGTTAGAACAAAATTATCGGGTACTAATCCTATAATTTATAATACTACAACAGGTGTAATAGGGTGGAATGGAGATACCGACGATGTTCCAGAAGGTACTACAAACAAATATTACAGCTCTACCTTATTTGATGCTGATTTTAATAATAAAAGCACAGATGATTTACCTGAAGGATCAACTAACAAATATTACAGTAATACGTTAGTTGATGCTAGGATTGCACTAACAGGTCTTGCAGACTTATCTGATGTAGATTCTGTAGATAGTTCTAAAGATAATTATGTATTAACATACGATCATGCAAATACTAAATTTGAATGGTTAAATCCTTATAGCACAGAAGAATTTCTTGTAGACTTTGCAAACAAAGATACAGATTCTTTAACAGAAGGAGATGATAATTTATATTTTACACCTGCACGGGCAGATGCTAGAATTGGTGCTGCAAGTTTAGGAGATCTATATGATGTTAATACAATAGGAGCAATAGATGGACAAATATTGCGTTGGGCTTCGGGTACTAGTTCGTGGATACTAAGTTCGGATGCAGGTTCAACTAGTGGCGGTAGTCAAGGTTATGGATTTTTAAAAGGGCTTGAAGATGTAAATGTTGGTAATCCAGGATCTTCTCAAGACGGATTGCATTTAGTATGGAATAATAATACTTCTAGATTTATATTTGGTTCGGGTGTTCAAGCACAAGGACCTACACAAATGGTTTCGGTTGTTAGCGGTAAATTAGCATTAAATGGTAATTCTCAACAAACTATAAGAATATATAAAGGATTTCTATATCATTTTATACAAGAAGATACAAGTAATGTAGATAATAACATTTATATTTCTACATCTCCTACAGGTGGTCCTGTAACAACTGCAATGGTCGGTACAACTTCTGTTAATAATTCAACATCAGTTTCAGGTTCAGGGACTGCATTTACTACTGAAATTTCGGTAGGTGATTATTTAGTTCTTTCGGGGGGTGATAGAGCTAAAGTTATTCAAAGAACAGATAATACTACATTACAAGTCGATAAGGCAATAGGTGATGGGACCTCGCAAACATTATCTAAAATACCTAGCAATTTACCAGTAGTAGGAGAATATACTTCTGGAATATCTTCTTCAGGTACTGTAGGATCAGGAAGTATTGATACCGCATTTGATTTATTATTTAATGTTCCTATGGATGCTCCTGTTAAATTATACTATCATTCTAGAATAAATCCTAGTATTGGTGGTACATTAAATGTTGATATAGAAGGCGGTAATGCATATCAACAAATTACTGTAACAGATAATAGTGGTTCGGGCGGAACAGGCAGTTCTAGCGGAGCCCAGTTAGTAGCGGCATCTTCTGCAGATACATTAACATTAATTGCAGGCGATAACGTATCTATTGTTAATAGTCAAAGCGGTGGCGGAGATGACCAAATTACAATAAGTTCTACTGGTGCAACAGGTACAACATCTACATTAGGTACTCCTGCCGATACTACGTTTCATGATGGAGCATATTTACAAAAAAATCAAGCGTACAGTTCAGGTACACCACTATCAGGATTTGATACTTCGGGTACTGTAACTGAGGCTTTTGATGCAGTTAATGAAGTAATGCTTAATATTAGAAATGATACATATGTAAGACATGCAGATTTTACAGCAACACCACTTACAGGAAATGCTCCGTTGGCAGTTACGTTTACTTCGACAAGTCAATATAATGCAAATCAGTATATATGGGATTTTGGAGATGGTAATACTGCAACAACATCAACTCCTACTACAACTCATACATATGCTGTTGCAGACCAAGGCAATTCTCCTTTTACTGTAGAACTAGAAGCAAAATGTACAACTGCATTAACTTCAGGCAGTGAAGGAAGTTTTGCAAAATTTAAAAGAACAGATTATGTAGTAGTATATGCACCGACTCCAATACCTAGTCTTTATGCAAGTGATTCAACTATAGATTCAGGTTCTTCGACTAGATATTATGTTCAAAATACACAATATGCAACTACATGGATGATAGATTTTGGTGACGGAACTGTTTATCCTACAGGAGCAAATGCAACCGATCCTACAGGTTCTTCTAATACTGCATGGGCAAATATAAGTTCAGTTACGTATATAGATCACACATATACTGTATCATTAGACACTAGATTTACACCCATATTGTACGTATATGGGCCCGCTGCTGGCACAGATGGTACGGGTGAGATAGTTAACCAAACAAGAAGTAACTATATGAATGTATATATTGCTCCTTCTTTAACTTTTAATTCTACTACTGCAACTGGTACTAGTGACGAAGCAAGTGATAACGTAGTAGCCGGTTATAGTAATACAGAAGGTTGGAGAGTAGCATTTACACCTACTGTACCTAATATGGGAACATGGGGACATGCTTCTTATGAATATGATTGGGGAGATCTTAAAACAACTGTAACTGGTATAACTTTAGCAACTGCCGAAGTACAAAATAATGCATGGGTAGTATTAACACCTTCTACAATAACAGTAACAGATGGATCTATTTTTAGTAATGGAGATCAAATACTATTTCGAGACGTTGCAGGAACTACACAAATAAATGGTAGAAAAATTTATGTAGGGGTTAGTGGTAACACATTAACATTATATAATCAAACAGGATTAACATCATATTATAATAATAGTTCATGGAGTGCATATACTAGCGGAGGTACTGCAACATCTTCTTTTTATCAAATAACTGATTATGGTACCAGTGCTGCAGGAACTCCTAGCCAAGCAGTAGAACATTTTTATAAACACACAACAAACACAGGAGCAAATGAAACTTATACATGTAAATTATATGTTGATAATGGACACACATCTGCACCAATATCAGACACAATAACAATAACAGTAAAAGCAGATCCTAGAGCAGATTTTACAGGTGTTACTGTAAATGATTCAGTAGGACACACAAATTACAGTTCTCAACAAATAGGTTTTGAATTTATAGGATATGATGCTAATGATTATAGTTTGTTTACTTTTGCAGATGCAAGTGTAAATGCTAATACGTATGCATGGGATTTAGATGGAGGCACTACAACCGCTTCAACACAAAATGTTACAAATCATAATTATGCAGCAGGAACATATACTGTAAAACTAGAGGCAAGTGGACCTAATTCAAAAACTACAGGTAGTGTACCGGGTAGAAGTGGAACTTTTGTTGACGACACAGAAATTAAAACAAATTATATAGAAATCAAAGTGGCGCCAACAGCGCCGGCTAATATGACAGGGAAAACTATGAGTTTATCTTCGGTCGGAACAAGTCCTAAGCTCTGTTCTGACACAACAAATAATACAAGCAGTTCTGTCACTGCTGGTACTGATGTAGTTAGGGTGACTAACTCCACAGTTCAGTTAGGCGAACTAAGTGATTATGTTAATAAAATAGCATCTAACGGATCTACAACCGCAACATTAATAGCAAATATAAATGGAGCAGGAGATGGAACTATACAATTAAATGCAACAAATCAAACTAATGCAACTAATGGTTCTTTAACTATTACTGCTGATGTAGATGCAAATACATTAACAGTTCATAAACCAAATATACCAGAAAATTTTTATAGAGTTATAAAAGCACAAGTAGAAAAAACAAGTACACCTGCAGGTTATAACGAATTTAAAATTACACATTCGGATAGTTCAGAATCTAACACAACAAGTTTTGTACAAGATCCTGTTACAGATGCACCAACAATAGCAGGCACATGGACAGTATCTCAAGTTAGTGCAGGAACTTTGCGAACAATGTCTTCTATACCTTTTTATAGATCAAGTGCTATTATTAAAGTAAGTGGAGTAACTGTGAGTAATTTTACCGGAGAAGCATACAGGCATAATGGAAATATACAAATAGAAGATGTTAATTATGGCAACGGACTATCGGATGATATGTTTTCTCCAAAAACATATTCTTATGTTGATGTAGGATTAACAAATCCACCACCAAAAAATGTAGGAGTAAGTTCTGCACATGCGTTAAGTGATCTTAATATTAATATGACAGGTGGTAATACATTAGGTACAGGATACTTTAGAATATTTGCTCAAAATTGTAATGGCGATGGTTCTAAAGTTAACAGCACACAACCAATACACTTTTGGCATGACTCTCCAACATTAGACGAAACTGCAATTCCAAATAATATGTCTTCTTTAGGATCGGCAGTATCAGGAGCAGCAAATGCTAAAAGAATAGATTATAATTGGCCTACAAATACAGATACACCAGACTATTCAAGTAATGCTAGTTCGGATTTTTATTCTACATATGCATGGAGTTCATTGTCTGCTGTAATTAATAGAGCAGAGGCAGTATGTTACCTTAATGAAATTAAACATATGTTAGATGATTTTAGTAGTTATCTTCCTGTAGGTCCTAATTTAAGTACGGGTAGAGGCAGTGGCACACAATACTTTACATTTGCATTTAAACGTAATGCTATTGCTAAGTTTCAAATTAAATTATCAGGAGAAGTTACCTCATTGTTTATAGCAATACCTGGGTACACAACAGACAGTACCAGTACATTAAATGGCTGGCTTGATTGTAGCACAAATTTTGGTGGTGCAGGTTTTCCAGGAGCAGATTTAAATGCTGGCGGTAACGGTTCAAATGGGGTTAGAAACCTCGGCGGCGTCACAGAACAAGGTACATTTGCAGTTAATACAAATGCAAATGATCAAACATGTAATGTTCAATTAGGAACGGCAAATACGGGCAGTACAACTCATAAAGTTGTGTTAGTAAGGTTCGGAATTGCGGTAAATAAAAAAGTAACTGCCCTTTCCATAGAGGATTATTGAGGAGTAATATAAAATGGCCATTTCGCAAACGGTCTTAACAAATAGACTAGATAAAAAAGTAAACTACGGTAAAGCTAGGACGGCTTTTGATGCACAAAAAGGTCCTATTAACGAGGCAATAGCATCTCCGTTATCACAAGGAACTCATCAATTTTGGGTCCAATCAGAACAAATACCTGCATTATCGCCATCTACTACAACAAGTATTGTGGGTGTGTATCAATATGCAGCTTCTGGAACTAATGGTATTATAGAAATGACAAAAGATCCTACTGTATCTAGTGGTAGGGCTTACTTAGCGTGTAGTACACTAGACGATACTTCTACTCTTTTGCAAGGTTGGATACCAACTACATATGGTGCGACATATGATGCAAAGTTTTTCATTGGACCTACAGGTCATCATGGAAATACAGATTACACAGGTATAAACGGATTTTCTCAAATTTTTCCTAGTACAAGTGGCGAAGAATGGTATTTCGATTACGATTCGGGTGTATTTGCATTTGCAGGAGATAATATTCCTTCAGCATTGTCAGGCAAAACAGTATATATGACAAAGGGTTTTAGATATGTTGGTTTAGCCGGTTTAACAAATTTTACTAATCCTAATCAAACGTCATTATTAACTGTTAAAGAAATTAATGACCCTAGTACTAATGTTAGTGTTGGTACAGTAGAAGAAATACAATTTGATGTAGATAGCGGTTTTGCCTTAACTGATTTAGGTAATAATAAAGTTAAGATTGCTATGGAAAGTACATTTAAACATTGGAATGTAGCAGGACAAGATTCTTTAGTTGCAACCGCAGTAGATCAAATAACGGTTGCACAAGGCGACGGTATTACATTAACAACAACTGCACCTCCTACGTCTACTCAAGTTTATTATGTAAAATTTAGTGGTGGCAAATATATTTTTGAGGATGCTGATGGTGCAGTAGGTAATGGTACTGCTGTTACATCTTTTAATTTTGTTGCGTCAGGAACTTATAAATTTGATACAAGTAATGCAACATTAACAAGTAGCCAATTTGAATTTTCTACAACTGCTGACGGAACACATAATTCAGGTACAATTTTTACTAATGGTGTAAGTTATGGAGAGTCAGGCGGATCAAGAATAGCAGATGGAACCGCAGGATCATTTTTACAGTTAAAAGCAAAAAATGATACTACTGCAACTTTATATGATTTTAATGCAGATTCGGGTGGTACAGGAGACGGGTCCACTGCAACATTTTCTGCACAACAAAAAACATTAACAATTAAAAACTCATTAGTAGATAGCTCAGGTAATGTTACAGTTACAGGTAACTTAGTAGTACACGGCGCAACCACTACTGTTAATTCAACTACAACTACATTAGACGATCCTGTTATTACGTTAGGCGGAGATGACAGCTATATTTTAGTAGATGATAATAAAGATAGAGGTGTTGAATTTAAATGGAATGATGGATCCTCTGATGTTGCAGCGACCGCTATTGTTAGTGGAACAGAATATATTATTAAAACTGCCGGCGATACTGATTGGACTACTTTAGGTTCTACAGATAGTGTTGTTGGCACAAAATTTACTGCTAATGCAAATGGCACAGGAAGTTCAGGTACTGGTACTGCTATATTAGCAACTGCAGCCAATGTTGGCTTTTTTGGGTTAGATGATAGTTCAGGAAAATTTACATTTATTCCAGATGGTACAAACACATCGGAAATTTATTCAGGTGATGTAGGTATATTTGATTTAAGTAATACAGGCATAAATGAAGTCAAAGATGTTAATGTAGGTACTCCTGGATCGTCAGAAGACGGAAAGGTATTAACTTGGGATAATACATCATCTAAATTTTTACTAGCAACTCCAGGTCAGTCAGGGTTAACATTAGGAGCCGCAACAGATGGCACATTTAATGATGGTGCATACTATCAAAAAAATACTACAGCAGGTGGCGGTACTTGGTTAACTGGTTTAGAAACAACAGGTACAGTAGCAGATGCATTAGATGCTATTAATGAAACGATTAAAAACATAAAATTAAACAAATATGTACAAGGATCTACATTTACTGTAAGTCCGTCTGCAGGAGGTGGTTCTCCGGCGGCACCATTAAATGTTAGATTTACTATTGCTGATAAAGGTGATGCCACTCATGCAGATTGGACATTTGAAAATACAGATACCGGTACTACAATAAATGTTAATGATTCTCAAAGTACTCTTACTAATGGTTATATTGATCAAGCATTTAATGAAATTGCAGGTGGTAATGTTGATGTAACAATGACATTGAAATGTGCCGCAGGTGCAACTTCGGGTATGACAGAAGGTAGTTATGTAACTTATAAAAAAGTAGGCGGATTAACTTTATACACGCCTGATCCTGAGCCATCCTGGACCACTACAAGCAACGATACAGTAGTAGATTTAGACAGTAGTTCGGCTGCAGACAGGCAAATAGAATTTGACACTTCTTCTTCTTTATACACAAAGTGGTGGATGATTGAATTTGGTGATGGTAGTAAATATCCTACCGCGGCTGACCCAACCGAAACAAACAACGATATAGTTTCAGGAGTAAGTGGTAGTGCCGCATGGATTAGTTGGGATACTACAAAAAAATATATACATGACTATAATGCTAGTAGCACATATACACAAGATACTAGATTTTCACCTAAAGTATATTGCAGAAGTTTAACTGCTAGAGGTGATGTTGGTCATACAGTAGCATTGGAAAAAGCAAATCATATTAAAGGATATGTAACTCCTGTGCCAGCATTTACAGTACAAGGCTTGACTACAGGTAACAATGATAGGTCCGGCGACACAAATGCTAATGGTGATACAAATGCTCAAGAAGGACATCCAGTTAAGTTTACTAACACAACACCTGACTTAGGTACATGGGGTGACACATCATATACATGGACTTGGGGGACAGGTCAAGGTTCTTCTACAACAACCGGTGGCGGTGGCGGAGCAGGAGATGTATCTGTGCAGATAGAGAATTATTTTGATCTTGCAGTAGACGGTACAGAAGAAACATTTAATGTTACATTAACTGCTACCAACGGAAGTCAAAATTCTCCTGTTGTAACAGCGGCAACTGTTATAACAACAAAAGTTGACCCAAGGGCAGATTTTACTGCGGCATTTGTAAATCAAAATACATCTGCTAACGGTAGCCCAAGTTATGTTAATTCATTGGTAGGATTTGATTTTACGAAATATGATCCTTCAGCAGGAGGACAAGATAGCAGTGGTCCATCTAAAGTAATTCAATTTACAAATGCATCCGATGGTGTTACAATAGATGGTAACAGTAATTTGACTACTGTAAATTACACATATGATTTTGGTGATAGTTCAGCAACTTCAACCGCTTCATCACCTACGCACACATATCAAAATGCTACAGGTAGTGACATACAAAGATCACCTAGTTTAATTGCCGCTACTGATAATAGTTACGGTGGCGGAGCATCTAGTACAACAGACTCTGTTAAAACTAGAACTAATTATGTGACAATTAAACCGGCACCAAGTGCTCCGGCAGGATTAACAGGTTATACACATACTATACCTACAAGTTATCATCAAGGCATAAGTCCTAAGATTTGTGCTAACACAACAGATAATACTGTAGGTAATTCGGCTCCAACTGGCGGAACAACTGTGGTACGAGTTGAAACACAAGCAATATCAACTGATGAGTTATCAGGTTGGGCAAATGAATTTCCATCAAATGGAAATTATTCAGGAACATTAACTGCCCATGTAAACGAATCTGTTGCTGACAATGGTCAAGTAGAATTTACAGGTGCTAACAAGGTTGCTAGATATGATGATGCAGGAGCAACCGATTCTAATGGTTTATTAGAAGTTACACAAGAACAAGATGCAAATGCGGCGGATTCTAGTACATATCCAGATAATTTTTATAAGCAATATAAAGCAAAAGTTCATGTTACAAGTTCCTTAGTAAGTGCAGGATATAATACTATACAACTAAAACATACCGATACAACAGAAAGCGATAAAGTAGGTTTTGTATATGATGATATGCAAGATAATCCTGCTATTGCGGCCTTTGGTGCAGTAACAGAAAATACAGGTACTTATAGAACTATGTCGGGTGTTAAATTTTATACTACAGGTTCGTCTTTAACAGTAACAGGATTACAAATTTCAAAATTAACAGGACGTACATATAGAGGAACAACAACTCCTTTAACAGTAGATCCTGATACCGGAACTGCTATTGCGTCACAAACTTATTCTTATACAGATTTAGGATTAAATGCAGTTCCAGATCAAAATGTAGGTGTTTCGGCTGCATTAACTTCTAGTGCATTAACTGTAAGTGTTAATGGTTCAGGATCAGGCGATGATGCTACATTAAAAGCATCAGCAATAAATGTTAACGGTGGTAGTCCAGAAGTGTCTGATACAACTAAAATTATGTACTGGTTTACTAGCCCAACATTAGACGAAAATGCAATTCCTCTTAATATTACAATGGGCGGAGCAGTAAGTGGAGCAACTGTATGTAAACGTGTAAAATATGCATGGCCTACAACAAATGCTGCATATCCTGATTATTCTGGTAATGCAAGCAGTGATTTTTATACTGCATATACTTGGAACAGTACAACCGATAATGTATTGAACACTAATGAAGCTCCTTGCTATTTAGATGCTATAAGGCATAGTATGACTGATTATTCTACAGGTTATTTGCCAGCAGGTATCAATATGAGTACAGGTAGAACTGCAACTGATACACAATACTTTACATTTGCATTTAAGCGTACAGGTTTAGCAAAAATGGGTATTAAAATATCAGGTGAAGTAACATCATTATACATTGCTATACCAGGTTATACAACTGATAGTACAAGTTCATTAAACGGATGGCTTGATTGTAGCACAAACTTTGGCGGAAGTGGTTTTCCGGGTGCAAACACAGGTAATGGTGGTAATGGTTCAAATGGTGTACGTAGGTTAGGTGGTGCAAGTGACCAAGGTTCGTTTGCAGTAAATACCGCATTAACTAATGCATATGCTAATTTAGATTTAGGTACTGCAAATACAGGATCTGCTCCTAATCCAACTGTTCTTGTAAGATTTGGATTAGCTCAAAATAAAACTGTAACTGCAATTTCAATTGAAGATTGGGGATAATAGTACATGTCCATTACACTAAATGATGTAATAACCAATAGAATTGACAAAAAAGTCAACTATGGTAAGGCAAGAACTAATTTTGACAGCGAAAAAGGTCCTAATAATGAAGCTATTGTTAGTCCTATTCCTAATCCCACACATAACTTATGGGTAGATAGCCATTTAATAGGAGCAGTCGCACCAACAACAAATGATGCGACTGTTTATGTTTACAAATATAATACAAGTGCAGGCAACCAAAATACAAATCCTAGTCCTGATATAGGTCATGTTCAGGGTGTTATAGAACTTACACGAGATCCAACAGTAGTAAATCAAAGAACACATCTTACTTGTACAACTGTTGGTACAGATAGTACAAGAATAGGTGATTGGCTTAGAGCTACATATGGTGCAACATATCTACCTAAATTTGCAATAGGTCCTTCAGGTAAAGGCAACGGTAATTACGATTTATCTGTTTTTTCGGGCTACAGAGAAATATACCCTCAAACAACAAACGAAGAATATTATTTTGATTATGAGTCTGGTGTATTTTCTTTTATGGGAAACCCTAACGGAAATCCCCCATCTGATATTTTATCTAAAACCGGCAGTACATACGATTATTCTGTTTATATGATACAAGGGTTTAGATACCACGGAACAGTAGGTCTACAAAATTATAGCACTGGGGGTGGAGGTAATACTTGGACTCTAGCAGTTAAAGAGATTAACGATCCTGTTTCTAATGTTAGTGTAACTGATGTAACTGAAATTCAGTTTGATGTAGATAGTGGTTTTGCGTTAACAAGTCTTGGCAACAAAAAAATAAAAGTTGCAATGGAAAGTACATTCAAACATTGGAATGTAGATGGCCAAGATACATTAACTGCAACGGCAGTAGATCAAATTAGTATAGAACAAGGCAATGGTATAACTCTAACTACCAAAGCACCTCCTTCTAGTACTGCGACATATACTGTTACGGCTGTAAGTGGTGTATATTATATAGATATAGGAGATGGAAATGGAGCAGTTCAACAACCTACTTTAGAATTAGTTGCAGGCGGCACATATAAGTTTGATGTTAGTGATAGTACAAATGCCAATCACGATTTTTTCCTATCAACTTATGTTGATGGACGTAATAGTGGTACAGTAGCAGAATACTCAAATGTAGATTATACAGTAGGTTCAGGTACAGATGGTGATGGTAGTGCCAACGCTTGGGTGCAAATTGCAGTCGATAATGATACACCTAATTTATATTATGCATGTAAACCTCATCCAGGTATGGGTGGTCAAGCAAAGGCTATAAAGAAAACTTTAAAAATAGAAAACACATTAGTTGACGGAAGCGGTAACGTAACCATTTCAGGTAACTTAACAGTAAACGGAACCACTACTACAATCAATAGTACAACATTAGAAGTAGACGATAAGTTAATAGAACTAGGAACTGTAACTACTCCTGATGATACAACTGCAACAGGCGGTGGTATTTCTCTTAAAGGTGCAACAGACAAAACAATTACCTGGACTGGAGGCGATTGGGATTTTTCAGAAAACATAGATTTAGCAAATGGCAAAGTTTATAAAATTAATGGAGCAGATGTTTCGACTGGCTGGTCTGCTACAAAAACAACTGTTGACAATGCAACAGAATTAGCAACAAATGATACATTAGTAAAAAGATCTTCGGCAGGTGCCATTGCAGTATCAGAAATAATAACACCTAGTATTACAACCGGTACAGATACAACTATTAATATTAATCCTAATGGTACTGGTAAGGTACAAATAAAAGGCGCATATACACTACCTTCAACAGTAGGCACATCAGGTCAAGTTATTAAAGTACCTACTTCGGGTACCGATTTAGTGTTTGATGGTATTGGTATAGGCGAGTTAAGCGATGTAGATTTATCAACTGCACCAACCGACGGACAATCTTTAGTTTATGCTCAAGGTACTGGCTGGATTGCACAAACAGTAACCGGCGGTGGCGGTGGCGGCGGAGGCGGAGGTATAGCCTTAACTGATTTATCTGTTACAAATGCAACTGCGGCGGCGGTATCAACTTTAACATATAATAATAACACAGGTGTATTTACATATACACCATTATCAGAACAAGATCCTATTTTTACTGCTAGTCCTGCATACAACATATCAGTCGCTAATATTAATAACTGGAATGATGCGTATAACTGGGGTAATCATGCAACTGAAGGTTATTTAAAATCATATGCAGAAACAGATCCTATATTTACTGCTCATGTATCATCAAATATAACTTCACAACAAATTACAAATTGGAATACAGCATATGGTTGGGCTAATCATGCAGTTCAAAATTATTTTGATAAAGATGTTCATACGTTAGCAGATATACCTGATATAGATTTTTCTGCTATGAATTTAGCAACTAATGGTTACATGATAGAATGGAATTCTACAGACCAAAAATGGAAACCAGTATTAAAAACAATACCTGTTAATTTAGACGACCTTCAAGATGTTGATTTAACTACAAATACACCTATTAATAATCAAGTATTAAAATATAATGGTAGTAAATGGATACCGTTTACAGACACCGGTTCTAATACTATTGCTGGTTTAACTGATACTGATACAACAAATGTAACCAATGGAAAAATTTTAAAATATTTAAATGGTACTTGGATTATAGATGATCCTCCAGCATCAGGTGCAACTACATTTACCGGACTATCTGACACACCAACAAGTTCAGAAATGCTTAATGCTGCAAATGGATTTGTAAAAGTTAAAAGTGATGGAACTAGTTTAGTTGTTTCGACAGAAACATATTTACAAAATATAACACAAGAAAATTTTACAGATTTATATGATGTAACTCCTGTTACAACTATTAATGATAATAATGTTTTATATTATGACGGAAGTTCAGGATCATATAAATGGAGAGATTTTACTTTTAGGGCATTATTAGATACTGATACTCCTGCTCAAAATGATGATGCAAAAATAATTTATTATAATCATTCAACCGGATCATTTAAGTACAAAGATTATGGATTAACATTTTTAGATGATGTTGATGCAACAACCCAATTAGATGATAAAAAAGTTTTATACTATAACAATGCCACAGGATCTTATAAATGGAAAACATTAAAAGTATCTGAAATAACAGATATTGATCCTGTTTATCAAGGCGATGACGAAAAATTTTTACAATTTGATTATACTAATAGTAAATTTAAATGGTCGGATCCTCCTAAGGTAGAAGTAAAAAATGAAAATGTAACACTAAGTTATAATACTTCATCTATAGATTTTGTTGGTGGTGGAGTTAATGCAGTAGCAACTGGAAACAACATAGAAGTTACTATACCGGGTAATCCAACATTTGAAGGACAAACTGATACGCCTCCTACATTTGTAGGTAATGCTGGCCGAATGGTTGTGGTTAATAATGCAGAAACAGGATTACAATATGAACCTGTACCTGATTCTGTTACTACATTTAGGGGACTAACAGATGCTCCTAATTCTTATGTCGGTGCTGCTGATAAATTAGTGGTTGTAAATAGTGCAGGTAATCAGTTAGTATTTTTAGCAAACAATTTTACAAACCAACAAGATACTCCTAATTCTTATTCTGGTCAAGGCGGAAAATACTTAGCGGTTAAATCTACACAAGATTCGATAGAATTTGTTAATCCTCCAGCACAGATAGATACATTTTCAGCATTAACAGATACACCAGGTATATCAACATTAAGTGCAGGGAAATATTTAAAGGTTAATACAGGTGGTACTGCATTAGAATTTATTGATGCTCCTATAGATAACACAACCTTTTCAGGGTTAACAGACGGCCCAGGAACTTTAAGCGGTTATGCTGGAAAATATTTAAAAGTTAATTCGGGAGGTACTGCATTAGAGTGGACTGATGCACCTGGTAGTACTTTTTTAAGTTTAGGTGATACTCCTGCTAATTATGCAGGTTCGACAGGATATTTTTTAACAGTTTCTGCGAACCAAACTATTGCATTTACATCTCCTTCTGGTTTAGCATTTGTAGAAAAATCAAATCTAACAAGTTATACTTCAGGTACTGTTACTGCTGATAATATAGACGAAGGTACTACAAATAAATATTATACAGATGCAAAAGTAGATACTAGATTAGGTGGTTCTACTTTAAGTGCTGTAGGCGATGTTGAATATGCTACTGCACCGTCAGGAAATGATGTATTAGTATATAATAGTACGTCAGGTAAATGGGAACCAGGGTCGGCACCTGGGTCACAAGGTGAAGCAAACACAGGTAGTAATGCAGGAACAGGAGCCGGATCGGTATTTAAAGGAAAAACTGGCACAGATTTAGAGTTTAGAAATATATCAGCAGGCGCAGGAATAAATGTTCTGCAATCAGGTGATAATATACAGATAATTAATACGTCAGTAGGCGGTGCTAGTGGTGATTTTATAGAAGAAGATGATGCGATTGCTTTTGCTATCGCTTTTAGTTAATGGATAAATTATGGCAAGCTCATTTAAAAATGCGGCACATACGATTACCGCATCAAACACAGACGAAACTATGTATACTGCTAATCAAACAAATCAAATTGCGGCAATTATTCATGGACTATATATAGCAAACAAACATGCAACATCTAATTTACAAATAACAATTAAAGTATATGATAATAGTACAGCATCAAATATGACAATATTATCTAAAGTACCTATACCACCAAATACAACATTAAGTTTAGATAGACCTATTAACTTAGAAGCAAATGATGAACTTAGAGTAGCATCAACACATACTGATTGTGAAATATTTGCCAGTGTTTTGGAGAGAACATAATGGGTGTTTATTATGGTCAACGATATGAAGCAGTTTTAGCGGCAGTTGATTATGACGATATACAAAATATACCTGACTTTCAACATGAAATTGTTACAGGACCCGGTACCTCCTTTACTTTAACAACAGGTGCTCCTAAAAATGTGGCAGCGTTAGATGTGTCGATCGATGGTGTTACCCAGAGACCCGGAATTGATTATACGGTAACTAATTTAGCTGGCGGAACACAAATAGCATTTACATCAACATTAGAAGCAGGCGAACAAGCAGTTATAGTCTATAGAGCAATTCCAGGTGCAAGTCAAACTTTAGCATACACAGAACAATTTACTGCTGTTAGTGACGACTCTACGCCTGTATTAGGAGGAGATTTAAATGTTAATACATATGGTATCAAATCGGCACCTTCGGCTAATTTAAAATTAATTCCAGGTACAGGCGGAAAAGTACAGATTAGTGATATATCTTATCCTAGTGCAGACGGTACTTCGGGTCAATTTTTAATGACAGACGGTAGTGGTACATTAACATGGCAAACACCTCCAGGCGCAGTAGGAGGTGAAGCAAATACAGCAAGTAACGCAGGAACAAATACTGATGGCTTTGGTGTATTTAAAGCAAAGAGTAATGTTAATTTAGAATTTAAACGATTAATAGCAGGTGATGGTATTGTTATTACAAGCGAAGAAAATTTAATAAGAATAAAAACACCTGACTATACTCTTAACAAAGAAGATAGAGGATTATTACCGACCGATAATGGAGATTTACAAGTATCTTCTTCTAGTTCTGATTTTGGATTTATATCTGCAGATACTGCCGTTAATATAGATCCGTTAATATCTACAGGATTAGATGCTCCGACTGTAATTACCAACACAGGTCATGACAGTAGATTGTTTATTGCAGAACAAGGTGGTAAAATTAAAGTATACAAAGGTGCAACAATTTTGTCAACCCCATTTTTAGATATATCGTCTAAATTGCAAACGGTATCTAGTTCATATGACGAACGAGGATTATTAGGATTAGCATTTCATCCTAACTTTAATTCTAATGGTTGGTTTTTTGTTTATTATTCTGCACCTAAATCAGGAACAGGAATTGATCATGAAAGTATTATAGCAAAATATACAGTAGCCGATCCAGCAAATGACGATGTATCTGGTACCACAGAAGATATTATAATGAGATTTGATCAACCTTATAGTAATCATAATGGTGGCGCATTGGCTTTTGGTTCTGATGGCTTTTTATATATAGGAGTAGGCGATGGAGGTAGTCAAGGCGATCCTGATCATGTTGCACAAGACAATACAAAATTATTAGGAAAAATTTTAAGAATTAATATAGATTTAGGATCTTCTGAATATGGATTATATTCTATACCTACAGATAATCCGTATAAAGATCACTCAACAAACAAAGAAGAGATATTTGCTAGAGGATTTAGGAATCCGTATCGAATAAGTGTAGACCAAACAACAGGTAAATGTTGGGCAGGAGACGTAGGACAAAATAATATTGAGAGTGTAAAGATTGTTGGCAATGGTGAAAATCATGGATGGAGTGTTAAAGAAGGATCTAATGTTTATGATTTAAATCATGGCATTGCTGTTGCAACTGCTGAAGGAACAGATGTGCATACTTTTATGAATGCTATGATTACACCTGCGGCAGAATACGATCATACAGTAGGTAGTTCTATTATTGGCGGATTAGTTTATAGAGGATCTACTTGTACTGAATTAATAGGAAAATATGTTTTTGCAGATTGGTCAAAATCATTTAACACACCTTCGGGTGTTATATATTATTTAAAAGAGCCAGTTACTGGTGTTTATTCTATTACAGAATTAAATCCAATAGCAATTAACATTAGTGAATTTATAGTTGGCTTTGGTGAAGATGTAAATAAAGAATTATATATGCTAACTAGGTCTGGTTATGGTCCTAATGACACAGGCAAAGTTTATAAATTTTTAGGACAAACAGTAGTTTGAGGAAATAAAATGAGTACAGAAGTAAAATTTAGAAGAGGCAGTACAACTCAACATGCAACATTTACTGGAGCCCAAGGCGAAGTAACTGTAGATACTGACCTTAACACACTAAGAGTACACGACGGAGCCACAGTTGGAGGACACCGTATATTATTGCATAGTGAATTTGTAGGTACAGGTACAGGTACTGTTACACAAATCGATACAGGTGCCGGACTAACTGGCGGACCAATTACCGCTTCAGGTACCGTTGCGTTAACAACAGATACTCAAACTACATTAACTAATGCTCAAACAGCGTATAGCTGGGGTAACCATCAATCTTTTAATTATCTAACAAATATTTCAGGACAGATATTAACTAATTTAAATGATGTTAATTCAGGTGCTACTGATGGACAAATTTTACATTGGGTTTCAAGTGCTAACCAATGGCAACCAGTAGATAAACCTTCAGGAGGTGGCGGCGGAGGCGCTGGAGATTTTCTTACACTATCAGATACTCCTAGCGTTTTTACTAGTCAAGCTCTCAAATATTTAAGAGTTAATACTGCCGAAAATGCATTAGAATTTGTAGAAAATTTAGCAGAAGAAAATGCGGCGTCTAATAGAGGAGCAGGAGAAGGATTGGTATTTTATGCTAAGGATAATAGTACTGCGGCCTTGCAATTTAGATCGATTAGAGGCGGAGCTAATATTACAGTATCACAAACAAATGATGAAATAACAGTTGATGCTGCGGCTATTGCGTATTATGCAGGAACAGGATTAGACATAGATACTAACACAAATACATTTTCTTTAGAATCTGGATATGTAAAAGATACAGGTAACTTTACGTTAGCAGGCGATTTAACTTTTTCAGGTAATTTAATATTTCAAAATACATTATCGTTTGGTAATACGTTAACTATCGACAGACCAGGAACAACAGATAAAGAAATATTTGTTAGAGGTAAACTATCAGATGCTGCAAATGATTATATAGAAATGTCAAATGCATCGACATCGACATCTTCGTTGGCGCCTGCATTTAGAGGTGGTGTAGAATCTAATGCGGCTATACCTTCTGTAAGCATTATTGCAGAAACACCAACTGCAAAAGATACTGGAACTACTCCTTTAATGCAATTTACAGTTAGACGTGGTAGTGATTTAGATGATTATGCATATGGCACTCCTGCTACAATACAGACTAGACCTCTATACGCATTTGAAAATCAAGGTAATGTTAGGTTTCAAATAAATTCTACATTTGCACAATTTAATTCTCCTATAACAGTAAGTGGAGATGTTACAGTACCTCATAATATTTTGTTTAAAAATAGTTTTTCATTAAAAAGCGGATTAGAAAGTGCAATACCGGCAGGAACTTATCCAGGTTGTGTAGGTGTTGCAAATAATGAATTATATTTTTCCGCAACAAGTAATAGTGGTGAATGGTTGAGAGTTGCAAAAGCAACTGAAGTACCTACTGGTGTATTTAATTCTATAGAAGCCGATTCGGGTGGTTCACATACCGCAACAACTGTTACTGAAAAAATTATATTTGCTGGAGGATCGGGCGTTAATACTTCGTTAGATTCTAGTACAAATACAATTACTATTAGTGCCACTGGTGGCGGTGGTGGCGGAGGTGGTGGTAACCAAGATATATGGGCAACTATTACTGCCGATACAGGCTCTGCTACTGCTAATAGTACAGTTGATGCATTAACAGTTTCAGGTGGTACAGGTATCACAACATCTATTACAGGTGATGTATTAACAATATCGCAAGATGCTTCAAATTTATTTAAAAATATTGCCGTATCTGGACAAACTAATATTGTAGCAAGCGGCGTTGATGATACATTAGAATTTGTTGCAGGCGATAATATTACAATAGTAACTGATTCTACTGCAAAAACTGTTAGGATTAATTCTACTGCATCAGGCGGAGGCGGATCTTCTACAAATGCTTTTGGTACTATTAGTGTCGCTAATAATGCTGATATAGTTGCAGATCAAGCACCTGATACGTTAACATTTGTTGCTGGTACAGGTATTAATATATCTACAAGTGCTTCTGCAGATGAAATTACTATTACAAATTCTGCGAATGCTAGTACTGCATTTACAACAATAGCAGTTTCAGGTGAAACTAATGTTGTAGCAGATACACCTACAGATACATTAACTTTTGAAGCAGGTTCAAATGTAACATTAACAACAGATGCCGCAAACGATAAAGTAGTAATTTCTGCAGCGGCAACAAGCCAAGACACATATAAAAATATTGCAGTAGCAGGACAATCAACTATATCTGCAGGTGATCCTGCAGATACTTTAACATTAGTTGCAGGAACAGGTATTACCATAGCAACCAGTGCAACTAATGATAGTGTAACTATTACTAATTCATTGCCTGATACAAGTGATATACAGTATGATTCTAGGACTTTTGCGGCAAGAACATTTAAAGTAAGTACTCCAGTATATAATTATGTAATAGAAGATATTACATTAGATACTTCTACAATGCAAAAATTAGATGGTAGTACTGCGGTTAGTCCTACAATATATCTTATAGCAGGACATACATATTGTTTTGATTTAAATACACCCAGTCATCCGTTTAGAATTAAATCTGCAGCCGGGGAAGGCCAAACCGGATCAACTAATGATTACAGTACTGGTTTAAAATTTTGGAATGCAAGCTCTCAACAGTGGTTTACAGGAGCAAATGCACAAGGACAAACTGATAACTTAGTATTTTGGACTGTACCGCAAACTATATCAGGTAATTACATTTACCAATGTGGTTCTCATTCAGGTATGAATGGAGTTATAAAAATAGTAGATATTACTGCACTCTTTCCAATGGGAGCGGCTACTTCTGGAGCGGCAGGTACAGCAGGTTATATGACAGCTCCTGCAGCAGGCGACGAAGCTAAGGTCTTTAAAGGTGATGCTACATGGCAAACAGATAACGTAACATAAGGAATATATGAATGAGCAGAACAGTAGTAACAGGAAAAACAATAAAAATAGATCCAGTAATTCGTGGAACAGAGGGATTAACAATTCCTACTGGCACAACTGCCCAACGACCTACTACGCCTTCAGAAGGTATTATACGATATAATACTAATACTGGAAAATTTGAAGGTTATTCTAAAAATCCAAACAATTCTGCTAATGCCATATGGACTTCAATAGGCGGCGGAAACATTCTCGATTTAGGAGATGTTAATGAGACAGGACTAGCAGATGGAGATGTTCTTAAATATGAATCATCTACAGGTACATTTATTCCTGCTAAAGGTGGATTTGAAACTATAACAGTTTTAGGGCAATCTAATTTAAATGTTCCTCCTTCGGGTGAAGTTGAATTTGTTGCCGGAGCAGGTATACAACTTACAACAGATACATCTACTGGTAAACTTACATTAGCAACAACAACCCAAGCAAATTTATCTGTAGACACGTTTTCAGCAAACGGATCAACATCAGAATTTACATTAACTAGAGTCCCTCCGTCTCCTACAGATATTTTAGTATTCGTTGATAATTTATATCAACCTCCGTCGTCGTACACTATTGTAGGAACTGCACCTGCAAAATTAGTATTTGGCGATAATATACCTAATGGTATGGATGTTACTGTAACATATCTTAATCTAGATACAGTTCAAGCAACTGTGGTAGATGGTAGTATAACTCCTGCAAAATTATCGCAAAGTACATATTATGTAGACACATTTTATGGTGATGCAACTACTAAAGTATACACACTTTCTCAGTCTGCGGCTTCGGCTAATCAACTTCTAGTAACAATTAACGGAATTGTTCAAGATCCTGGAGCAGACAATTCTTATTCAGTCAACGGAAACGTATTAACATTTGTAAATGCACCTACATTTAATGCAATTATAAAAGTTAGATTTATGGGAGTAACATTTTCTACAACAAGTGCTATTGCCCCTAATGGCGTAGGCATTCCTCAAATGGATATAGGGGGAGGTAGTGGTTCGGCAGGACAAGTATTAGGATTAGGTTCGTCTGGCGGATTAATTTGGATTTCCCCTGCCTCGGCCGACTTTATATATAATAATCAAACATTTGTTAATGCTAAAAGTTTAGAGTTTGATGTTACAGAAGGATATACACTTACAGAAACTAGTACAGGTGTTTTAAAAGTAGGTTTTACAGATTATCTAAAAACTATTACAGTTAGTGGACAACCTGTAATATCTATGGACGACTCTAGATCATTGGAATTTATTGAAGGTCCGGGTATAGGAATAACAACAGGTAATACTTCTGGAGATAAAGAATTAACAATATCTGTATCATTAACTTCTGTTGCAGAAAATATTGTACCTAGCACAAGTGGAACATATGATATAGGTGCAGAGACTTTACCTTGGAAAACTGTTTTTGCTAATACGTTAGATTTAGGATCTAATTTAATAACAGAATCTAATGGTGTATTATTATTACCACCTACAATAACATTAGGTGGTTCTAATTCTGTTACTTTAAAATCAAGTGCAAACGGTTTACAAGTAGAAAAAATTACATTAGGCAGCGATGCTCAAATTAGTGCAGGTAACGGTGTTACATTAATAAACAACGGCGGAAGATTAGATTTACCTGCAGATTCTATAACTATTTCAGAATTAGCAGTAGGCACAGGAACTAGCGGCCAATATTTAAGTAATGATGGTGCAGGAACACTACAATGGGTAACAGGTCTAACATCTATTACAGCAGGATCAGGCTTAACAACTAGTTCGGGTAATGCAATTATCACAACATCAGATACATTAGAATTAGATCCAGGTATAGTATCTAATACACAATTAGGCATAACTGCACACGGATGGGGAAATCATGCAGATGCAGGTTATTTAACTAACATTACTTCACAAACTCTTAGCCAATTATCAGATGTACAAACAGGTGTGTTAGATGCAACTAGAGAAGGATGGACAATAGTTTGGGATGATGTAAACAAAACATTTATATTGAAAGATATTGCCACAAAATGGCAAGTAGGAAATATATTAGGTAGTTTATTTTATAGTGGAGGTAGAGTAGGTATAGGTACCAATTCTCCCGATGCATTATTATATATTAACCACCAAGAATCTGAGCCTTCAAAACCTTTTGTTGTACAAGACGGTACAAACACACCTATATCAGTACCAGCCGGAGGAGCGTTAACTGCTGACCAAGGTATACATTTAGATACTGATATACAAACTGCACCATCTCAACCTACTAAAGGCGGATTGGTTTATTTTAAAAGTGGTAAGCCGTATTATGTATCTTCATTAAATGCAGAAACTCCATTAGGAGGAGCATTAGGAGATTTAGGTAATGTAAGTACAGACGGAACATTACTTTCGGGTTACGGATTGGTTTATGATGCTAGTGATACAACATGGAAAGCACAAGCAATTAATTTAAACACATTAGGTAATGTTGATGCGGCAACAGGATTAGCAGATGGAAAAATTATATCATATGATGCAAATACAGGAATATTTAAATTAGGAGATCCTGTTACATCAGTAACCGAATTAGAAGATACTAATATATCTGCATTAGGTGACGGTGATACATTAATTTACAATAGTCAAGAAAGTAAGTGGGTTAATACTGCTTCAGGAACTACTATTACACGTTTTTCAGAAACAGTAAACGAAACTACTAAAGATGTATTTAATTTTTCATATGCACCAGGTAATGTAGATGTATTTTTAAATGGTATTAAATTACTTCAAGACGATTTTGATTCTATAGATGGTTCGACTATTAGATTAGCAACTGCTGCAAGACAAGGTGACACAGTTGATATGGTTAACCAAGGCGGAAAATTAGTAAGTGCTAATGTTATATATTTTAAACAAGAATATACCGCAACAGGCTCTGAAACATTTTTTGATTTAGCCGAACCATACGCTACTGGTTACGTAGAATGTTATCTTAATGGTACTAAATTAAAAGGATCTGATTATACTGCAACATCAACACAAGCACCGTATCGTGTATTTTTAAACAATGT
>MDTB01082809.1_pt1 | contig 26968 bp, 28 predicted proteins | sample 811161 | NCBI WGS metagenome assembly MDTB01 (sample SAMN05326650, study PRJNA326480) | marine metagenome | isolation source: seawater | place: Mediterranean Sea | collected 2009 | reverse complement strand
TTTCAGCTTCCATCCAGAAACGTTCACCGTCCATTGGCTGTTCGACACTATCAACGATTAGGTCGTGATTGTTCGACACCCAGGTTTGCATCTCGTCAAACGTAATCTTGTCCTCACCGAACGTATTGCACAATTTAACGTTCATCCAATACATACCCTTCGGTCCTAATGGTTCACCTAGAGCAAACTCGATTAGCCCTCTAGCGATAGAGTCGCCCTGCGGGTTCAAGTCGGGGGGTATTGGATAGAAACGTGTGCGGGTATCAACTTTCTGAGGGTAACAAAATCGCTGGTACTTCTGGTTTAACATTTCGGTGGCAATGTTGATCTTACGAATTGCACTCTCGCGCTTCGACATATCTTTAGCGTTCAGCGAATGGATCTTCGCGAGATCGTGTTTCCATTCAGCACGTTCATCTTTCTCCATCGAGTCCCATTCGAGGTCGGTTTTCTTTGGTGGAATTGGAATAGGGTCGCTGTCAGGTATCGACTTAAAAAGACTTTTGGTCTGCTTACGACTTTCGATAACGAGATCAAACGCATTGGTGTTTATTCTCCACCACGTCGAACCAACCGAGTCAGCCGCTCGAAGTGTTACTCCACTGATTGGATCGGAGAGATCAGCCGTGTGACGATGGATACCACCTCTAATGAAATCGACGTGATGTTTCAGATACCCGCCGTGATATTCCTTTTGTGTTTCATTCCAGCCCCAACGGTTTGGGTGTACGATCATCGGACGTAAGACCGGTGCGTTTACTTCGAGGTGGCTGGAGCAGTCATCAATCATTTTCCGACAGAGATCCGTTAGAAACACCTGCCGCTCTGTCTTATGCCGGATCTGGACGTATCTTAACTCAAAGAAGCCGCCGCCGTGGACGATTAACAGGTCCAGTAGCTTGGCTCCTATGTGAAACTTCTCTTCTCTGGTCCAGTTAAGGGTCTCGATGTCATCAATTTTCTTACGCCATTTTGACCATTGTCGTGTGTTCATATTCTTTGCACGAGCCATCAAGATTTTAGCAAGATCAGGCTCACCGCTCTCGTCGTGTTTTTCCTTTGAAACTCTGGCCCATGCTTCATATTCGGTCTGCATTTTAACGCTGTTGCCAACATCCAAACAGATCGCGTTTGCCTTGCGGCCCATTGAGCGTGAGACCATCCGAATAGTTAATACTGACCGAACCGTCAGGAAGGCTAACTTGTCCGCTGGCACATGCGCGATCAGCCACCACCAAGTCGGCTTTACGCCACGGCCACCGTTTGCAATTCCCTCGATTGCCTCTTGTCGAGCAACCTCAAATGGTTGAACTAACTGGTCCATTAGCTCGTGAAAAATCTGACGCCCAGGTTCCGTATCGAGTAGTGCGTTCTGTCGAGTTGACCCATCACGGCCAGTGCTGGTCGCCATGTTGTGACGCATATTCTTTATGCCCCGTTCGACGCCCTCGATCTCCAAAGCAATCTCCGCTCTGTACTCGTCAGACATCATCTGGTCGTGTAGTTCTTTCAGTGCTTCAATAGGCATCGCAATCTCCTATGTGTCTCGATAGTGTCTCAGATCGTGGGTTTTCTAAGCTATTGATTATCAACATTTTTTAACTCAAGTTTACTGTAGTCCATTGATAACATTAAATAAATCCAATGGTTTCAAAAGGTTACTTTTGAGATTGTAAAACTCATAACCTGAAGGTCGTAGGTTCAAATCCTACCCCCGCAACCAACTAAGTTACTGAAACAATTGGATAAATTCATAAAAAACTTCAAGGTTACTGCACTCTAATTCGCATGGTATCTCGGTAGTGTCTCACGCGAGAAACCGCTCTAAACCACAGTATTGCAAACAATAGGATCAACGCTGGTTGAATGATAACAAACAGCCAGATATTTAACGCTTCATAGCTAATCCCAGTGTGCTTGCAGACAAACTGCATGATGTGAACACAGGCCCAGAAAACATCGTTGACGATATTCTCAGGCACCCAGCTAAACGCCGATTGGATACGCTCGATCATGCCGCTAATCCATTCAGTATTTCAGTAGCTCTCGCCGCATCATTCTTTGGAGATAAGTGAGCATAACGTTGTGTCATCTGGACGTCCGAATGACCTAGCAAACCGGCCACCGCGTACAGCGACATTCCACCCTGGACCAGCCGCGAAGCAAACGTATGGCGAAACGAGTGCATCGGCGTGAACCTTCCGTACCGTTTTACCATGTGATCCGCATTAAGATCAGCCCGTTTGATTGCTTTGGCTATCCCCTTTGGTGCATATCCGCGAGGTAGCATCGGGTTATTCCTGTGCGGAAAAATATATGGCGAGTTGCCGAAAAATTGAAAACGCCGTTCGAGTATTTCCGACAGTCTATCGGTACATTCTGAGTAACCCTCTTTTCCAACCTTCTCTGCATAAAAGTTGAACGATTGAAAATTCTTGGTATCGACGGAGTGCCACAAGCCGGTCTCGGTTGCCTCGGTATGACGTAAACCTGTATCCAAAAGCATGACGGCTAGATCCCACTGGTCTTGCAACATTTGTTGCATCTCAGGATGTTTTTCTGTGCGCTCGATCCAATCTTTAGGATAGCCAGCCACCGCATGTTCTCTTCGAGGACTGAGTTCGTAAAGAAGAGTTTCTTCTTCACCGTCCATCAAATATCTGGTCTTTTGTTTAACCTTCAATTTAACCCCTTCAAAGTCTTTGACGTTGGCTACGTCGAGGTCGAGATCCTTGGCTTGGTTGTAGATCGAGATCAAGAACGCGGACAAGTTGTTACAGTATGCGTCAGACTTTCCTTCACGGGAAAATTGCCGTCTACACTCAAGAACAAAAGGCTTATCAAGCTGAGAGATTAACCGGTGCCTTTGGTTCTTTTGGTCTAAATAGCTCTCTACCCAGTTGCGAAAGATTTTCTGATTTTTAGCATCTGGTTTTTTCTCCGCAGCCACGACACATTCTTCAATAAAATCTATCAAGACGGGATTTTCTCTCTCACCCTTCTGAATAGTATCGAGAACTTTTCGCGTTAGCTCTCTTGCGACTAGCCGTGCTTCGGCAGCATCGCGACGTTTAGTCGACTTCACTTGATAGCGAACAACTTTCCCAAGTTCATCGAGGATTGGAATTTTCGCAAACCAATAAGGCGACTCCTGCCCGTTATGGTTCTTACGCCTGATTAGTTCTTTTGCCATTAGTTGGTTATTTCCTCCCAGTTGTAACCGGCAGATTCTTCAGCGTGTCTCACTTCATCCGCAACAGCGTATTCATTCTGCCGTAGCTGCTTATAGAATTTTTGTGCCCACTCGTAGTCGATATTCTCTAACGAAATGTGTTTATCGAGTTTTACCCGACTTACTAGAAAACCTTCGTCGGCTCTCAGGACAAGCTCACGTTTGAGTTTGCTGTTGTCTGCGTGATGTGACCAGCAAGCCAATGTTGTTGCGAATGTGGCTTTAGATTGCCGTTTGCTAAAGGCGTCTCTGGGGCTTGTAGCTTTGACAGCCGTTGGCTCGTAGTATGTATCGACGTAAAACATACAGTCGTATTGCTTCGGACTACTCTTAGTCCAATGTGTTAAAGCCAGTGTGTCTGTCCAACTACCCGCACGTTTGACTACGGACGAACCCCACATCCACCCATGACCCTCGTCCGAACTACCGGCATAAATATGCGACGGTTTTGCTAAATGCTCTGAAACTTGCCGCGCTAACGCAGCACAGGCGATAAACAACAAGTCTTCACCGGTAAAAAGATTGCCAGAGCTAAAATTGTTTCCAGCGTATTCCGCCTCGCAGCCAGGAAAAATGTGAACGTTACTAGTATTGCGATTAGGGTTTTCCATTGCTGTTCTTCTCCTCTTTCGTTAGCTCATCATATGGGTGGACGCCGTACAGTCCGGCAAAGGTGAACGGATCGTAATATCGAAGCATCTGTTTGCAAAAATCTTGCGAGTCAACTTCGAGCGCTTTTGCGAAAGCCTGATAGAGATGTGGTGGTACTCGCCCCGCTCCACACTCTAGTTGACTTACAAAAGTGTAGTATTCCAAGCCGACAGCATCAGCTAATTTTCGCTGGGTCAATTCCGCGTCTTTTCTTAGACGGGCAATGTACTTCCCAGCTTCCTTTCGGAGACGCTTACTTTCTTTCGATGAAGCGTCGTAAGTTGTATGGACCATAAAAGTTCTTCCTTTAGTTGTTCTTTAGTAGACTTTCTATAAGTTACTTCTGTTAGTGAACTTTAGACCCTATGGTCTCTATAGTGATCTTTAGATCTTTAGATCTTTAGTATCACTATAGGTGCTATAGGAGCCTCTAATTAACCAAGAGAACATCAATCAAGAAAAACAACCCAATAGCTATCCACGGATAGATACCGAGGTGTCCCAATAATGTGTCCCCCGAACAATATATTCGTTTCTTCAAAATCCCTCCTTTCTGGTTAACTCGATATTAGTTAATCGAGAAACCATTAACACTAGATTACTGTACATCTTTCAAAGATTCGGATGCAAGCATTTTGTCGATAGCAGACCTCACTAGTTCCGCCTTGGTCTTTCCGTTCTGAGCGGAAAGATCGTCCAGCCGTTCCCACTGCTTCTGTCTAAGATTGAGATGCAGCGGCACTTTTTGGTCCCCCTGGACTTGTTGGAACGTTGGTCGCGCCATTCTAGCCTCGCTTCAGTCTTGCCCAACTCGCCAGCAAATAATCCGCTTGCTGGTTTTTGGACTCTTGGTTTAATTGCATTGCGAAAGTGTAGACCGCAGCTTCAACGCAAGTCGCCGCTGATGCCCAATCGTTCACTCTCATTTCCGTCTCAGTTTCCATCAGATTTCTTCTCCCGTTTCTGCCCAATGGCGAATTGGGTCTCTATAGATTATTTCCGCTGGTGGACTAGAGACCCAAAAGCTCGAACAAGAAAAGCACTCGTTCGAGAGTTCACCAGCGATTTGGATTAGGGTCTCCGTATCGTTAGACCCACACTTCGGACATTTTGGACCAGCTATCATCTGCCCAGTGACATGATGATGGCTTGGTCTAGCTCTGGTGCTATCGTCAGCCAGAGAAATCCAACCGCGAACATTCCGAACAAAACTAGAAATTCTCCCACGACTTTCATAATGCCCTCTTGTAGTTTCAAGTTTGCTGTACTCTTATTGTTTTAATTCAAGTTTACTGTACGGTCAAGCGCATTTTTAAGTGTCAGGATTACTGGACACACAGCCCAAAAAGAAACCGTCAGGTAGGTTGACTACCCGACGGCTTATGAAGTCGCTGTATGAGGCTCTAAGGCCTCTGTAGGACTATGTTAGATCCTTAGATCCACCCCGCGATCAACTTATATGTGCGCGGAGTATTCTTTTGGATTGCACCCTTTTTGAGTAGATACCGGAGCGCTGGTTTCAGTCGAGCGCGTGGGATTCCCGACGCTTTCGACATCTGCCCAATGGTGATAGCTCCCGACTGTAGCAAGTAGGGTATAGCTTGCCGGTCTTGTTTACGTTGCGCGGATCTAGCCTTCTGGTCAGCCTTGGCCTTGCGTCGGTCAGCCTTGGCTTGTGCTTTTTCCTCGCGGAGCAACCTAGCCGCCTCAATCTCTCGCTCTCGTTTTTTACGAGCGTTGGCGGTTGCCTTGCGCTCACGCTCTTCAATTCGTTGGAGCCGTTCGAGGTGTTGCCGCTGTTGTTCTGGCGTATCGTTGCGCCGGTCCAAAAATGGCGGGATCTCTAAAAGGTCAATTGTTGCTTGGTCCATCATTAGACAGTCTCCGCGATGTCACTCAGCAGCACCGGCCCGTTGTCCTCGATGTCTCTAAGTTTGTAAGCCGGTAAATAACCATCTAGCTCACTTATGATTTCATCGGCTAGCGATGCTTTGATCCACTCAATAAACCCGTAAAGGTCTGAGCTTGGAACTGTACCTTCTGAGCATTGGTAGAGGTATGAACTAAGCGCGGCATAAGCATGGATAGCCTTAACCACGCTTCGCCGGTTGTACCGGTAAAACTGCCAGCCCAGTTCTGCGCCTGGGTAGTGTTCCGGTTGTCCGGCTACGTCGGGATATCTGGCTTCGATTGCCTCACCGTTCATTTTATAGAGTCGACGGCCAAGTGCGTCTCGATCCTCAATCGGTAAATCGAGAGGGTTATAACCACTTTGCTTGCTTTGAGATTGCACCCCGTCTACCACGAGATCCATTAGTGACTTTGAGATCATATGTGCGCTCATTGTCTTACCTTTCGTTAATGGTGACTGCCATCGTCAGGCCTAGCCCATCACGGCTAGACGACGCGCCGGAGCGCGTTTCGGCTTATTTGTAGATCCAGCCCCCGTCGATCATTTCCGGTGCTGTAGGGCGCTTGCTGGCGTACTGTTCGGCGGCTCGTAGTAGTGCCGCTAGAGCGCCAGTTTGCTCATACTCACAAGCCTCAATTTGAACGTCGTCAGCGTCGATTAGTTCAAGGTCGATCAGGTCGCCGTCGTCGAACGCCGCCATAATTAGATCGAGGTCGGCGGGTAGGCCGTGACAAGGCCAGTATTTTTTAAACAGGTCGATTGCGGTGCGTTGAATTTCAACTACTTTGATGGTCATTGCTTTAGTTCCTTTTGTTTGATTGAAATTCGGCTTTAGGCGGTTAGCGCTTCAGACTGCCCGACTACACCGGCCCATTGATCCGCCATCGCTTGCGCTACGCCGCGATAGAACTTGCTTCGGATTTTCCAGCGGTCTTTAGATGGTGGTGCCTTGTGGCACTCATCACGAGCGGTCGAGCCGTCGAGGGTTCCGGTAGGTGTTAGATTGGGTAGACCCTTTAGCCATAGGCATGTGCGCTTCTTTACGTTGTCAGCGCCGTCCTCGTCGGTCTCGAATTGCCAAGGCTGCACCGATTGTGAAAACTCTTGGTAATTCTCGATCAGGCTTTTGGCGTGTTTGTGCATTACCGGATTTTCGACGGCTATTTGTGGCACGTCGGCATTGAGTAGGTGGGCGAACAACTCGCAGCCCTCGAATAGCTCTAGCCACATATCGTCGAGAGTGCGTCCGGCTGGTGGCTTGGATAGCCAGCGAACGCCGCTATTGCACAATCTGGTGCAAGGCGGGTGGCAGACTATCAATTGATCCCAATTGTCCATTTTAAGGACGTTCCGCACGTCGTCCTGAATGTGTCGATTTGTTGGGGTATCGGCTGGTAACAAATCGCAGGACCACACGTCATGGCCGTTTGCCGCGAACGCATCGCGGACGGTTCCGCTAGTCTCGCAACCGACTAAAATTTTAAGAGCCTTTGTCATGCTTTTGTCCTTCTCTTGTGTTCGGCTTGCTGGCTCGTCAGCGACTAGGAACAACCCCAGTCGGACTAGCGACTTGCGCCGCCAGTTTCGCCTTACCTATGCCGCTAGCTTGACTTCACTTTGCTGTACTTTTGCCGCGTCAAAAATCCATTGTGTGGCGGTATTAGCTTTGGCCGCTGCCGAAAAGATCACAGACGGCTCGTCCTTTAACCGTCGCATCCATCCGGCTAAATACTTCGCGTGATCTTCTCTTGGTTGCGGCTCAATCCCTAAACTACCGGCCATCATTGCCGCGCCTAATTCAGCGACTAGCTCTTCTTTGGCGTAATCCTTAGTGCCGTTTTTGTTTAACATTTTGCGGTCGCATCGTGTGGCGTGACCGGTCCAATGCGTTAACTCATGCAATAACGTTGCGGCGTAATCTTCCAGCGTATCGAATTGGGTAGCGCGTGGCATGTTGATGAAATCATGCGCCGGTACATAGAAAGCGCTAGCCGGATCATTAAACCGAACATCGGCACCGGCACGGCTAGCGAGTTGATCCGCTAGGGTATCCGGTTGGTCTAATTCGCTATGGTCTACCTCGTCGACTACAGCCGGTGCAGTGTAGCCGTCGACTTGATCGGCATTGAAAACCGTGAAGGTCCGAAGGAGCCGAATGTTTACTTTTTCGCCGGTCTTTTGACCGTCTATCTTCTCGTCTATTTGAATTGGTTTATACAAAATGACCGTAGTTCCCTTTTGATCTTTCAGGCTGTACTTCGATGGTTTAATGATTTTCTTACCTTCCCGAATACCACCTCCCAATGTGAACCATTGGTTGTAAGTAGCCCAATGATGTGAACCGTAGTTCTCTACGGCTCGCGTCATGCCCAGTATGAGCAGATTTATCCCGTTATATTGCTTTCCGGTACTCATAGACGTTGGAAGGTTGCCAGCCGGTGTAGTCCAAGACTTGGACCAATCGGTGCCGGACGTTTTCATCATTTCAATTACTTGGTCCGCTATCATGCGGTGAATATCTGCGGTGGTCCTTTTCGGTTGCTTGCTCATGATCTTTCCTTTGTACAGTTTATTAATGACTCAGAAATACTAAACTCTAGTTTACTGTACGTCAAACGAAAAAAAACAGTGACACCGGTTGGCGTGGAAACTCGCTGAAAATATAGAGCCGCGCCGCTACGATAGAGCCGCGCCATTGTTGCCGGTAGATCATAGGCAAACACTAAACCGTCAATCCGGTAGCCTTACGGCCTAGCCTAACAAATGGCCGGATTGCTTGGCGTTGGCCGGTTGCTTTTCGTTGTGTCTCGCTAGTGTCTCGCATTGCTGACAATCGACGCCACCGACAGCCACCGGAGCGCTAAATTTTTCTGCACCCTGGCTGCAAGAGTTTCGAGGGGTGTCGGGGGGACCGGCCTTTTGCGGCGGGGGGAAGTATGACCATACGAATCTTGGTCAATTTTTCAATTCGTGAAGTAGGTGTAGGGGGTGTAGGGTTTTACCTATAGTTTTTATAAATCTACTTTTCCGTAGAACTTATGGTTCTCCTATGCACTCCCTACACTCTATGCACTAAATGTCTACTCGCCAAGTCTCTGTGCGCTCACCATTGCGTCTAACGCCTCTTGTGTGCCTCATCTTTGCGCCACCATCCATCCACTCAACGAAGTCTTCCATTTCCTGATCGAACCTTGCGTCCATAACAGCTTTAGCGGCTTCATCTACGTCCTGAGACATTGATCTCTGATAGTGCGCCACGGCCCCTGCAAGCGCGTCCAGCCTATCATCGTGCTTCAGTGAGCCTCTATCGCGGGTGACGTGTGTCATTTGGTACAGTAGTGAATAATTGTGATGTTCTGCGCGGCTTTCACGACGGGCTAAAGTCTCGTCAATGACCAGACGGTGCTGTGTCATAACTGGCTCAAGCGTATCAATGATCCTGAGTTCCTTCTGACCCTTGGCCCACTCGGACTCGACAACAGTGCATCCACCTTTCCAGACTTCGCTGAGTATCGGTTGAAACGCTGCTATCCACATACCTTGACCGTAGTTCGGCTCGACCTCGATGGTGTTCACGTTGAACTTCTTGGCGTCCAGAGCGATCCTCGTCATGGCTTCAGTGGGATCTGTAGAGACCCCGCCGACATGCAACAGGTACAGGATACCGTTCAGCGAGGCGACAATACACCAAGCCGTCTCGTCAGCACCTCGTCCTGATGGATCTACGAATAGAACCTTACTCTCGTATGGTTCCCATTCCTTATCCACGAATAATGGTCTGAGGAAGTGGTCGCCAGAGAAACCAATGTTCGGAATGTCCCTGACGTAATTCTCCTTGTCGTTCTCTCGGCCCCACTGGACTTGCAGTGGTGCCTTCAGTGGATTGGTTGCCATGACAATAAGGTCATGCTGTTTCAGTGGGTAACGCTCCGCATCGCTAAGTGATGTATCGAGCATGTACTGTAAAGCGAAGGCGCTGCGGCCTTTACTTTCGATAGACATTAGTTCCTCGTCACCGAAACGGGTATCGGTCGATTGACCATAGGAGATCTCTAGGCGGTCGAACTGTGTCCTGAGATAGTGGGCGAGTATGTTTACTTCTTGTCCGCTGTTGACGTAGGTCAACTGATAGTTAGCTAGCTTGTCCACCGCTGGATACCGAACGGGGATAGTAAAGCATCTAAAGTCCATCTCTCGAACTAACACGTTATAGACGGACTCCTCAGTCTGGGGTGTACCCAGGAATATGATGTCTCCCTTACCGTGTTCCGTCTTGGTGATTGGTATGAAGTCGTTTTGAACGATGCGAATGATACGCTGCCTAGCATCTTCAGTAAGGCTGTTCCTCTCAACCTCGATGTCATCAGCAATCAGTAGTGTCGCACGAGACCCTGTAATCTGACCGGTGATACCCCGTGCTGCTACTGAGTAACTTTGTGAGAGAGAACCACCAGCAACATCAAACTGATCTGCCATGTCGCGTCTGGTTGCTCCGCTTTCTCGTGGTCCTTCGAGGAGCCACTGAACGAGTTCCATTGACTCTAAGATACCTTTTGTCTGCGCCACGAACTCCTTGGACTTACTACCCGTCGCTGAGACCACCATGATCTTTTCGTCACGAGGGTTCCGCATTAGACGCCAGATGGCGTAGACCGACGTGATGTAGGACTTACCGAGACTACGGAAACAGCGAATAATATCCTCGCGTGGGCCTTGTAGATCTATCTCTGGTTCGGTCGAGTCAATCCCATACTGCAACCTATGGGCAATCTCGTACTGCGCCCTTGTAGGGTCAGGTAGTCCCAAGTGGCTCCACGCGAGAAACAGAAAATTTCTAAAGTCTTCGAACGCTGGATAGACCTCTTCCGGCATTGTGGAGATCCAATGGGGTTCCCCATCAATCTCTAACGGTTGAAGCACTAGCTAACACTAACCTTGGTTTGAAAAGGCATAGAGGCTTTGTAGTCCTTCAACGTGTCGGCAATCTTCTTTGCAGTTGGTAGATCTTCTAGCTGTTCTGGAGGTGGGAATTGTTTCAAGAAGTTCACCATCGCACTAACCATTGCTGGCGATAGTTCTTCTTCCTCTGCGACGATCTCTAATAAGCGAGAGCCTAGAGCATCGCGGAGTTGTTCGGACGGTGTTATCATCAATAGCCTTTCTTCTTGGTCATTTTCTTTCCGGTTTTCTTTGCGTAACTAGCGGCCTTTTTCTTTCCGGCCTTGCTATATGAAAACGATTTTTTACCGACCTTCGGCATGGGTATCTCCTATCCTGGTTAAAACTTTTTGTTTCTCTTGGTCGCTGTAACTGGACCATTCTTTGATTTCGTCCTGTGTTCTAAGACACCCTTTGCAAACCATTGCGGTGACTTTGTTGATTAACAGGCAGATGTTGACGCATGGACTTTTAATCATGCGAAGAACATCAGTAATACACGGCGGTCTCCTTCGTGTGGATCGACGCAATGCTCGATGTCACTGCTATAGAGCAACAGGTCTAAATAGTGACAGTAGCTTTCATCTCGTGTGTGAAAGGTTCCGCCTGTAAACTTGTTGGTGTCGGTCAGTAATATCGAGCCGCTATATTCACACCACAGCATGTGGCTTTTGTTGCCTGTGTCGGTGTGCCAGTTATGGCCGTCGGGCTTCGTCTCTACTGAACAGTAAGCCGGATGTTGAGTTCCGACCTTGGCGTAGTGTCGGACGGTATCGACGATTGGTTCAATTAGGGGTTCATAAAAATCTCTGGGGCCGACGTTAGCCGCAATCGCTGCGGCCTGTTCTTCAGTCAGTACGTTCTTGATCTGACGGAACATTTTTAACGCAGTTGCCATATCTTTCCGCCGCACATTCGACAGCTAAAGATTGACCGCATTTCGGACACTTGGGATCGACAGGTTTACCGAAGCGAACCGGATTACTTTTTGTCGCCATCGCGCCACTTCTGGATACCTTTTTCTGCACCGCGAGAGCAGATATAGCCGCCGATACCTATGCTCAATAGCGTCCACATATCCGGTGGAATTTCGAGAAATACGGCGGGTAGGCCAAAAGTCTTCAGCCACGGTACGACGATGTAGTTGTTTACAATAATCACGACGAACGACAGCATCGTAACTGGACGCCATGATCTTTGAATCCAGCTTTCGCCTTTAGCTTCTGCGACAACTACGTCGGCTGCGGCACGTTCAATCGACGCGGAGTGTTGGAGCATTTGGGCTTGAAGTTCTGCTTTGACTTTATCCTTCTCTACTGTGTCAGGAAGAACACGGTCTAGTACGTTGCTTACAACGGGGAGGAGGGAAGTGATAAGACCAATCATTCGACACCGGAATCAAATCGACGGCGGGTAGAAACTGGCCGACCTTTAGAAACACCAAACTCAGCCGGAGTACACCAAGCAACCCAAGACTTTATTTCTCCAGTATCGCGTCTCGATTCCATCATGCCAGAGAATAGAGCAATGTTTGGACACTCAGGTACAGGCGTAGCTGAAGTTTGATATGACCCGTCGGGCATCCAAAGGACTAGCACGACCAAAAGCTGCGTGATGATGTCCATTGTTAGTTTCTAACGTTCATAAGAACAGCGTCCAGCTTCTCTTCAACTTTATCGAAGCGAGACATAATCTCTTGCCAATCACGTTGGGCTTCCGCTTTCGTTACATATTCTTTAGCAAGTTCTTCGCGTGTGTCAGCAACACGCTTTTTGATGTCACCCAGCATGTCATAGACGTTTTGAAATTCCGCTTTCTGGCCTTTAATCCACCATAAAAAACAGCCTAGGCCCACGGTAAGAACTCCGTTCCAAATTGCGTCTACAGAATTTTCCATAATCTCCTCATTTGGGAATCCAATTAAAATTTATGACCCTTCGAAAAGAAGTGTCGGTAGCAGTCCAAGACATATGCTCAAGATATCCTGGGAATTTGATAAACCGGTTTGCGACGGCATCTATTTTTGGCCCATCCTTAAAGTCGGTAGGGCCATTACAGGTATCGAGGTACAACACACCCGACCACGCAATATCGTCGCGCATACTATCGGTGTGATAGCCGCCACAATGCGGTTCGGCTGTGTGTAGTAATAGATTGGCTTTGACCCTGATGAGAAGAAACGGATCAATTCGATTGATAGCTGGAACTAGTATTTCTCGTGTATCAGATACCCATTCTCCAGGGACATAAAACATATGCGTAAACTGATTGTTAAATAGTTCTTTGCTTTCCCGATTATGCCGAAGCTGAAACCACGGAAGGTTATTGTCGGGCGCTAGTGTTTCTCTCAGTCGGTTAAAATCACCATCATTCAAAAAGTTATCAACGACGATTGGTTCAGTCATTTTTCAAACATCATCGTTACGCTAAAGCGAAACTTAGGTGAAATGGTTGATGATGGGCGGATACTATGAGGCGTGTCGCCACTAAATAACGCCACACGGTTTGGCCGAGGCTCTATGGCTTTGACAAGATCGACAGCTTTGTCGTCGTAAAAAAGTGTCTCGCCACCCCAGTCTCGCCTCCATTCAACATTTGCATAAACGAGCATAACGTCGAAGCCAGGATGTACGTGGCAAGTGTATGTGCCACTACTATCGACGAGATTAACAACAGCCGTTGTTGGCTCACGATTGTTTACAAATTCCTTAATTTTTGAGTTTTCCGTTTTTCCAACTAGGTCTTCTTTCGGGTGAAACTCAGGCCAATCACAATGCGCTTCTTTATTCCAGATCCACTTAGAGTGAAGACATCCTAATTGTGCGTCAGAAACATCAGTCTGATACTTTGCTCCCTCTTGCCACCCAATAAGGAAGGGGCTGTGACAACAAGCGTCAGAGATAACGCGAAAGGTTTCGTAGGGGTAAACGTCATCAAATACGTCTACAGCCATTAACTAAGGACACCCTTCAGCATAACTTGTCGGTATTCGTCCTCAGTACGCCCGTCGAGGTCAGGGTCTTCGCCCATCGCAATTACTTTTTCACGAACTTCAGTAATCCATTTAGAATAATTGTCTAAAGTGATACCGGTAACATCAGCCCCGTTTTCGCCAAACCACGCAAGCTGCTTTTCGGTTTCAACAATGGAAGGCCACCTTTTCCCCGCAATATCTGCGAGATAATTGTGAAAGTTGCAATCGTCACAACAATGCCCACTACGCCAGCGCGTAGTCTGAGGATCGGCCTGATCGAGATAAGGACCATAGTGACCTTTTTCCGCACAGAAACGGTCAAATTCTTTCGGGTCTTTTCCGTCAGCTAACCACTTCTGAATAGCGTTCCATATCGCGCAAGCCGTACACCAGATGTCCGTTTGGTCGTGGCCTTCTTTACAATTCCGCGATAGCTCAACAAGAATGTCGGGCATTGCCGCCAACTGTTCACACTTCCCAATCTGGTCTTTAGCGACCTCGTGATAATCGTAGTCATCACCTTGAGGAATTGGTTTCGTGATGTCGGGCGACCCAGCAAAGAAAATATCAATGTCAGGGTTCTCGATTACGGATCGAAACTTTGGATACGAAGCAACGCTGGTATTTTCCAGACTGTTACCCAAGACAAGTATGTCAGGATTCATGTCTTTACACGCTTGTGCGTAGCCGTGATACCGAGGTTTCAATGCGCCAAAGTTGTATAAGGCCGCAAACCCAGGCCGAAGTGGTCCCATATCAATCTCATAATCGAAGGGCCACTCCATAGTTTCATAGGTAAAATCTCGAATGTTTTCTTTGCACCAGTTTACAATAGCTAAAGCGGACTCAGCTTCTTCGTCGTTTATTTGGGTGCCAAGTTTTGTAGCCTCATTCCCACGAACCGCTGTGATATTATGGTCCGTTTCTTTAAGCCATTTCCAAAGTGCGTAGGTACTGTTGGCACCACCAGAAAACATCAATAATACATTTGCCATGTTTAACCCGCCGTTCCGTTGAATGTTCCAGAACCAGAAGTTCCGACTGTTCTTGAGTTCTTACGAACGGCATAACCAGCCGCGCCGCCAGGTCCGCCGCCAGACGGATTTCGTATGTTACAGGAGGCAGAACCACCGCCATAACTGCCTGATCCACCGCCACCACCGGCTTGGCCTAGACCACCCGCTGACCCATTAGAGCCGTCACTTCCATAGATATAACTGCCGTCGCAAGTGTCACATTTGCAGCCATCGTCATACACAAGGTTTTGTCTAATGCCGGATTGCCCACCGTGACCACCGCCACCGCCGCCGCCCGATACGGTGCCATTATTGACGACACTCAGAGTTCCAGAACCGCCTGTGTTTGTTTCAACATAAATACCATCGCCACCGGCTGATCCACCTGCGCCATGACTACCCCCATTCGCGCCGGTATATCCGGTAATGGAACTACCGCTATCGACGGTAATTGTGAGGTCACTGTTGTTGTTAAGTGCGCCTGTCCGCATCGCGTATGTGCTGCTTCCAGATACGGTGGCGCTGCTTTGAACATTAACCTGAATAGGCGTTGAGTCCGTCGCTGCGTTATAACCAGCCGCCGTTGCTTGGGTAAGAATGTTGTACTCACTCGTGTTCGACGTAATGTTGAGAACAATAGCTGAAACCGTGTCGTAGAAATCTGCAAAGTCGATAGCTCCACTTGTCGGTACAGTCGTATTGTTCGAAGGAACGAGACCACCGTCTCGGTAATACTCGCTTATCGCGTGAGGTGTAGTTCCGCCAAATTCAGTAGCTATGTCATTCAGAGAGATAGCGCCGGACGATTGTAGTGCCATCAGCGTTTCTCCTTCAGTTCTTTGATTTCACTCCGCAGTTCCTTGACCGCTTCGATTAAAACCCCAACCAAATTCGCATACTGGATACCCACGTCGCCGCCATGCGCCGAAGTGACCTCTGGAATGACTTCAGATACTTCTTCATAAATAAGCCCCTGACTTTTTTGACCGGTTTCTTTCCAAGTGAACGAGACGCCTCGTAACGCCTCGACCAGATCAAGAGGGTTTGCAATTGTTTCGATGTTGGCCTTCGCCGCTGCGGACGAGTAGGCGGTAACATTTCCGGTGCTGTAGATGTCGCCATGGACATGCAGCTTGTGGCTGGGTGATCCACCAATACCGACGTTTTCTGACGAGTCGATTGTGATCGCGGTTGCATCGGACGAATCCGCAATACCAGTGTCAAGGACTCCGCGGGAGGCTTTAGTTAATGCCATCAGTCAATACTCCCTGCGCTGATCGCGTCTGCAAATGGTGAGAGATCGTGATCGTCTGTCCAAAACGGCCAGCCACTGACGATTTCAAGGTGTTTTACGTTGCGACTAAGAACAGTCTCGTCATTTGAATAATCGTCAGGGTTGGCGAGAACTGCGTCTATTAAGGCAACGCTGTCCATCGCCGCGTCGTAATGTTTTTGTATCTGCTCTGGTGTTATGTCCGCCCAAACATCAGTCATTCTTTGACTCCAATTCTTTAACTTTGGCTGAAAGTGATTTGACGGCTTCAATTAACACCGCCACCGTGTTTTGATACGCCACACCGACATGACCGCCGTTGTTACTGGTCAACTCTGGAATGACTTCTTTGACCTCCTCATAGATCAGACCGACAGCTTTCTTGCCGCTGTCCTTCCAATCAAACGTGACCCCGCGAAGCTGCTCAACAATGTCGAGTGCGCCGGGGATTGTCTGGATGTTGTCCTTGGCTACAGCGGAGGAGTACGCGGTTACGTTGCCAGTTGAGTAAATGTCGCCGTGGACATGGAGTTTGTGGCTAGGCGCACCACCAATGCCGAGGCCTGTTGCTGTGTGGTCGAGCGAAAGAGCAGGAATGCGAAACCGCGTGATGTTGCCGTTGCCAAGGGTGATTTCGTTAGAGACCGTAGCCGACGAAGCGTCTGCGGCTCGTCCGAGGCAGAGATTATTCTGACCTGTGGTGATGTTGTCTCCAGCCGTGTGGCCGTAAAGAGTGTTAGACCCGCCCGTGCTTATATTTTTCCCGGCGTCTTTTCCGCAGACAGTCGAGGCATAAGCCCCAGTATGCAATTGTAGAGCACGCCACCCGATTGCTACTGATTCCGATGTTCCGCCGGTTTGAGAAATTCCGTATCCTGCGTTGTCGCCGAGGAAGGTGTTTGCATACGGGAAGTTGGTGCCGGAGCCGTTTAGACCGCCGCCGGCCTCGTTCCCGACCGCCAAGTTATTATTCGCCCCGTTTCCTGACGATAAGGAGCCAAGCGCGTTAGAGCCGATTCCATAGGTGCTGGTGTCCTGACGTTTAGCATCGGACAGGCCATTGATATCTGTTGCACCACCAGCACCAGCGTTGGCAGTGATCGACTGAGCGACCCGCAGAGGTGACATGCCTTTGGTATTGTCGCTACCAGCTTCTGCTTCGGCCTGTGAAGCAATTGCCGAGAACACGCCGTCGCTACCGTCAGCGCCGTCGGAACCGGCTGCGCCTGTGTCGCCCTGCGGTCCTTGGATTCCCTGAATACCTTGTGCGCCTTGTGGCCCAGTCGCCCCAACGTCTCCACGCGGGATAGTAAAATCAAATGTTGCTGCGCCCGAAGATCCAGAGTTTGTTACAGAGGCACTGGTTCCAGGGCTACCAGTAGTGGTTGATCCGGCTGCTATAGTTGCTGCCGCTCCAGTTGGGCCTGTTGGTCCTGTCGAGCCTGTCGAGCCTGTTGGACCTGTGTCGCCTGTCGCGCCTTGTGGTCCGGTTGGGCCTGTTGGTCCTGTTGCTCCGGTGGCTCCTGTATCACCTCTGGGTATATTAAAGGTCAACGCATGACCACTTGCAGTCACGGATGCGCTTGATCCAGCCGCCGTTGTGTTCGTCGCCGCTACGGTGGGATTAACCCCCGTGGGCTGCGTCGATAGCTGCATGACCTCGATGTTGTTTGTGCCGGTAGGTGGTGCCTCAGAGAACGTCAGCGTGGTTCCGCTAGTCGAGTAAGTGTTTTTCTGTTGATACACACCGTCGACGTAGACCGCCGTGTTATTTTCAGTGCCGGGATCAACCGACATTGTGAAGGCTGTTGTAGACCCATTTCCACTGAAGTTATCGACAGTCTGTAGACCCGACGCCGCCGACGCTGCGCTGATCGCAGAGATATTAGTGGCGCATGAATTTATGCTAGCAATGTTTGTTGCGTTTGTGTCCATGTTGGTGACATTGGAAGCGGTTCCCAGCGTGTTCATATCGCTGACGACATCAGCCGTACCCAGCGTGTTCATATCGCTCACAATGTCGGCGGTCGCGAGTACGTTCATGTCCGCGACGACATCGGCTGTTGCTAGTGTATTCATGTCTGAAACTACATCGGCATGACCGAGGGTATTTAGATCGGCTACGACGTCGGCTGTTGCCAGCGTGTTCATATCACTAATGATGTCCGCTGTTGCCAGCGTATTCATGTCGGAAATTACGTCGGCCACAGCCAGAGTGTTCATGTCGCTAATGACATCCGCAGACGCTAGAAGGTTCATATCCGATACAATATCAGCGGTGCCAAGCGTGTTCATGTCGCTCACTGCGTCAGCGGTGCCAAGCAGTGCCATTTGTGAAGTGTAAGGACTGAGAGTGGTAATGTTCGCTTTGTCACCAGCGGACAACCAAGTCGTCTCGATATAATTTTTAGTCGCTACGTCTTGTGCAGCGGTGGGATCACCAACATTAGTCAGTCGTTTGGTTTGACCGTCCCATTGGTCATTAGTATCCGACACGTTAATAACGTATTCTTTAACGTCGTTCGCTTCTTGGGCTAGGAAAAATGCTTGGTTACTGTCGGTGTCGAGAACCGTCTCACTAAGGATAGATCCGGTTTGATAATCAACAAGACGAGTAGCTGGTGAACTCTCACGAGTGATAATAGCGTTCACGCCACTCGCTGGCATCGAGTCCAATTTAATCCGAGTGTCAGTTAACCAAGTAAATGCCGTGGTAGCTGTTCCGTCGAGTTTAACAATAACGTGAGTTTTATTGATGTAGGGAAAGGTAATATCGAACTCGTCGGTCGAACCGTTCAGATTGAGGTGAACTATCCGAGCATTAGCCATTTGAAATACCTTTCATATTAGTCTCCGATTGATAAAACCCTTTCTCCAACTTGTTTGAAAACCTGATAGGGCAGAAGTTTATTGATGTGCTTGCCTACCTGTTCGGCGTCTCCGTAGAGCGCTCCTTGACCCGCACCAAGAGCATCAGCTACCGAAGACCCTGAAGGGCCGAGTAAAAGTTGCCATTGATTGTTTAGGTTGGCGTAACGACTAGGAGCCGATTTTGTTCCGAGGTAGACATTAGCCGCATTGAACGCGAGAGCGCTGGGAATAGTCAGGTACATGAGATACCCAGACCGGTCGAGTACATCGTAAGCCCACTCACCCGCATTTCTCTCTTTGATCTCTCCGGTTCTTAACCAGTCTTTTGCGCTTACAACTACGGTTCCAAGTCCCGCAGCAAGAGCCATAGATAAGAAAGCATCCATATCGTTGTATGACATTCCACGCTGCAATGCTGGAGTGATGAAGCGGTTAAGCGCAACAAAACCGTATGTCTGGAATTGCATATAAGTTTTACCGAAGGCGGTGGACATAAATAGAGGTGTCTCACCGTTTCCAGGTGTCATAACTGCACGATTTGCTGTTCTTCTTAGTGCAAACAGTACGTCAGAATATGCCTGTGCGCCTAGTTCTCCTTCGTCAATCCAACGGCTCATCTCTAATTCGAAAATACCTTGGAATTTTTTCGGAGGATGTTTCTTCATCATTGCGGCAATTCGACGGGCCTGTTCTTCGCCAATTCCAACGCTTGCCAGCTTTGCAATCTCTAACTCAGCTTTTTTGTTTCCGGCAGAAGCCTTCTGCAATAGGTCATCATAGCGCTGCATAAGGCCAACTAGATTGTGTTGCATTTCCATCATGCCAAGCGCTTTGAGGCGGGTGTTCCACCAGACCATTCCACTTGCCACACTAGCTGTGTCGGACAAGCCTTGGATTGCGCGGTCAACTGTAGAGGTCAGGCCGTGTTTGATTGTCCCTTTATCGCCTAGCCCAGACATCGACGCTATATCCGAAACGTCTGCGATTTTAAGAGTTCGGGAGTTATGAAGCACCCGTTCAGACATAATCGCTAGACGGCGTATCTCCTCGCTACGCATACCCTTAAAACTTCGTCGGGTTGCTCTCATTGTGTCGCGAGACATTGCGTGGAATCCTGATGTAAGTGCTACCGACGCTGGATCAGTTAACGACGACACAAGAAAACCTGTGCCATACTTAATAAAATTCCATGCTCTTAACTTTTGAAGCGACCAATGTAGTCCACCCTCTGCACTATCAGGCAAAGCGTGTATTCCTAAATGGCGCTCCCAAAGACCTTGAATATCTTTAATTCTGTTGTCTCGCTCTTTAACGAGCTTCGCGACGTGTTTTGTCGGGTTCTTTAATTTTGTGTTCTTTCTCGCTTGAGAGATCATGTGGTCGTATTCGTCTCGAACACCACTAACGATGTCGTCGGAAGTTTCTGACCCGAAAACCTTTCGTAATGACAGGCGTTTTGAGATGTCATCGTGCGCGGCATACATAATTCCCAAGAGGTCATTTCTCAAAAGTCCAAGTCTTATGGCCTCGCGCCGTTCCTCGTTGGAGAGAATAATTTTACGATCTTTTGTTCTGGCGCTTTCAAACGCCTCACTTTCTAAAATGCCACGGGGTATTTTGTTTTGCTTACCGAGGGTATCAACAAGATTTTCGACGTATAAGTGAACCGGAAGTTTCTTTTCTTGGCGGCGTAGTGACTTTTTAGCTTTCTTAACGTTGCGTCTTTCTGTCCGTACTCCTTTGTCGGCTTCCTTTTTTGCCGCACGTAGAACCTTTCGGGATTCTCGAACTCGAATGACTGCATCAGACGCAGCGGCGACAGCTTGGTTTACCTTCGTAATTCTTGGATCTAAGCGCTCTAAACGACGATCAATCCGGTTGACCTGTCGGTTAATCTGGTTCTGTCTTTCCTTTAACTTATCGAGCGCACGGGAATACACCGGTTTAGTGGCAGCGTCCGCGACAGCGGCATCGAGAGCGTCATCTCCCACCCTGGCTAGCGCATCGTCAGCTTCAGTCAGCATCATCCGCGCTTCTATAATGTCGGCGTGTGGTGCGCCACCCTCGGCATTTTCGAGGTAGGAGAGTAGACCTTCGGCATCCTCTACGTCACTTGTTCGAGCTTTAGTGTATTTTCGTGTCCATTTACCAGTCTCGTGAAACTGGTTCATACGCGCTTCTTGTTCCGCTTCAAGGCGGCTGACTTCTGTTTTAACAGCCTCTCGCTCTAATTGTAGTTTCTCCCTTTCAGCAACAGATCTATCTCGCTCCAACACACGTCGCTCTAAAATCTTTTTTGCTTCAGCAACAGATGATTTCCGGTAGTCGGTATCGGACTTTCGAAGATCGCGACCGCTCCAAACAGCCTCACGTCTTGCGCTCTCCAACTGCGCTTCAGCAAGGCTAACCTCTAATTCAGCTTGAAGTACCTGTCTGTCGAAACTATCGCCTGACCATTCTTCTAGGATTTCCTGACGCTGGTCAGCGCCTCGGCCAACATCAAAAACGTCATCGCCTATCTTAACCTCTTCACGTCCCAGCTTGGCAAACTGTTCAGGCGTCATTCCGAACTCGACAAGTAAAAACTCGTCGTTGGGCTTTCCTACAAATTTCTCTATAAAAAAGTTGATGGCCGCTTGGCGATTTTCACCACGCATTGCCTTGGGGTTCCAAATTTGAGCAACGCCATATTCATCACCCATCCGCTGTCTTTCGGTTATCATCGGTCGACCGTTCTTGTCGACAGCGTTAACCATTAGATCTTCCATCACCTTATTCATGGCGTGAATTTCGTCACTCATTTGCTTACCAGCGGCAACGATAAGGTCGGAACCTTCCTGACCAAACCGGCCAGTGAGATTAGCGACAGTGGCAGCGTCCAAATCATCATGTACCATTTTGTATATGAGATCCTGAAACTCGAAGTCTTGAAAATGTTTGCTCGACGGAAGACCGGTCGTTTCGTCAAGTTTTCCACGAACGGATGATGGAGCATCTTTTATAAATTGTGCCGCTTGTCTTCCTTTGTCAGCGACAGCTTGAATTGTTGGGTTTTGAACACCACCCGCCATTCCTTCAAGCTGCATCCGAAGGTCCGTGAATGTCTGGTCAAAGGCGACATACCAGTTTTCAAATGGCTGCATGTAAGCGCCATAGAAGTCCTCGGCGCTGCGGTAGGCTATACCAGCGCCCATCGACTCCGTTAAAATTCCACCGGTATCAACCAATTTCACAACAGCTTCTCTGGCCTTACTAGCCTTTGCATATAACAATCGACCGGCTGGTGTGGCTTTGTGGAGTAGCCGCAGCGGTGCAGTAAATACACCAGCTTTCACAACTTTACTCGCTTTGACGGTAGCGGCACCTACCGAACTATCTGCTACTACTTCAAAAGCTCTCCGTCCGCCTCTTGTCACAGGCTGAACGACGGCACTATCAGCAATACCATTATAGATATTAGCGAAACCCATCCGTATCGGATTGTCTTTGTTAAAGGGGTTCTGTTTGTGCGCTGGGTTAAGTCGAGAACCTTTATTAAGGGCGGAAGAAAAAACTCCCAGCCCCGCACCGATTGGGATACTGAACCCGATATTATAAATACTTTCTTCCGTCGTCCGTAAATCCTGTTGCATGTGCATAATGGTTTCATGTGTTCCGGTTAGGACACCCGCGCCGAAAGCCATTTTACCAGTCTTTGCAATAGTCGCTCCTTTCATGGCCCATCCAAGTGGAATGAGCGTTGCAATATCAACAAGGGATAATCCCATTCCCATGAGCATCCCCCAGCCACTACCGTTAGCGATACGTTCGCGTCTACTTTGTTCGTCAAGAAGACGTTCGCGTCTATCTAAGAACTGTTGTTCGGAAACAACGTCATTAAATAATCCGCCACGAATATAAGGACTGATGTCTCCATATTTTTCTTGATTAACATGCCAGTGCTTAATCGGATTAAAAGTCGGGTTGTATTCGTAATTGATCTGGTTTCGGTCTTTTGAAAAACCGTAAGCAATCGTCGATCCGATAATTGTTTCTTGTGACCAAATGAGACCGGCGGTTTCCCACGCTCCAGCGGGTTCATATGAGCCGTGATAATCTATTGGTCCATCTCCAGCGACGATAAAATTAGCGATGGCCTCACGTTCTGGAACTGAAGAATAATCCAGGTTTACGATGTCTGTCATTTACGAGACGCCACCTGTATGCGTTGTTCGGAGACAGGCCCAAGGTCGATGTCCCACTTAGCGCCTTTCCCTGCGTGGCTTCCCCAAAGCGCTCCAATTTTTCGAAGAGTGCCATAGGTCCATGTTCCGTTTTCGTCAGTCCATTCTTTCAAATGGTTTAGACGTTCCTGAAACGTTTTGTATTTTGCTTGAGTTAATCGAGCGTCATTAAAGTTAAAACGGTCGGTGGCGATTAAGTGTCCTCGATCATCAACTCTAAATTTGAATTTACCAAGCGTAACGCGAATGAGATTTTCGTTTTGAACGGAAGTGTCTTTATCTGTCAGTCCGGCTTGATCCATTAGAAAATCAGATATTTGATCGGTATATCCAACGCCCTCTTTCTTATCGGTATAATCGTCATACGTGGCGGAACCACTTCTTTTACCAGTCCTTTTCATCGCCCGTAGTGCGATTGTCCGAACGGCTTCTTGTTCGTCGACTGAAAGGTAGTCTTCGTTTCTGGCGGTATCGAGGTCAATATCAAAGAGGTCAGAAATAAACGCTCTTGCTGGAGCCGGAATAATCCCAGCGAGAAAAGAACCTTGCGCTTCCGTCTGACGCTCTTTAGTCGGAGGCGAGGGCTTTCTTTTAGGCATGGGGGCGCTTTTGGCGTTTCTACCTTTATTGATTAGTTCATCAGACGACCTCATTGTTGAGGCTTCGGCACTCATGTTGAATATACTAGCAATAGACCACTCACCGCCTTCGTCTTCGTGCATCCCAGAAAACATTTGAGCCTCAAACCCGCGCCGATTTTGTATTCCTTTGCTCTTGTGTAAGTTGGACTTATTAAGGATTTCGTCCATCACCGCCTTTTTGTCGCCGGTTAGGACATGACGAGTCAGGTTGGGGCCAATCAGTGCGGGGTGGTTGTATGCGAGTGAAACAAGTGCCAGCCGCTCGTATCCCTTGAGATCGGTGTCCTTAAACTTATTGGAAATTAAACGTTCCGCCGCGCCAGCCGACGCTTCAAACAAAATACGACCTTCACGTTTTGTCAGCTTAGACTTACCGTCTCTGAGGTTGTTAAAGTCGTTATCACCCTTACCGAGAGCTTGTTTATAGAGGTCGCGATTGGTTGGCTCTTCCAGATTAAAACCATAGCCCACGGTTCTTAGATTGCGTGTGTCTCGATACACTGACTCCCGCCAACCTTCGTGTTCTGTAATGAACTCGAACCGACGCTGAAGGTATGTATTTCGGTCGTCAGGGTGGTCATAGGCTTCAGGATTATTTCTCAAAACAGTCCTCAGTGTTTGGTCGAGCCAGCTTTGACTGTCGGCTGGCTCTAGTTGAAAGTTAGTGACGTTATCGGTTGGAGACATCAGACCGCCAGTTTTTAACTGACGGCGAATAGCGTCGTGGACAGCCTGATTATATTCTTCAGGGTCCGTAATGTGTTCTAGCTCTGATAAGTCCAAAGGCTTTTCTTGGTTAAGTTGAAAAATGTTAAACATCTATCTAACTGCGCTCCCTATCGCGAAACTCTTCATCCACTCAGGAGCGGGATCATCTTTCATTTTCTGTTGGAAGGGGGTTAGTTTCTTCTTCGGAACTAGCGGCCCTCGTTTGCCCAAGAGAGCTTGTAGAGCATCTTTAGCTAAGAACTTGTCAGACAAGTCTTTGAAGAATGGATTGACTGATAAATAGTAACCAATAACCGGTGTCGTATCGTCAGTTGCTACTTGATGGACCGGTACTAGGTTGATTGACGGGTGTAAGAATTTTGCGGCGGTGTTTTTGTCGACAGAGGGGTTGCCTGTAAACTTCGCGGTCGTGTCTGTGTAGCCAGTATGAAATGGAGAAAATTTTGTCCAAGCACTATACGGCTGTTTGGTGTCAGGGTTTATTACTCGCTGGACTTTCAGTTCTTCGTTAACCAACAGCATCAGCGGGTTCTGGGCGTTTTTGTCAAAAACTAGCCGTTGATTCTTGTTTTGAAGTGCGGGAACTGAGCGTGTGATGAGACTTACGGATTTTCCGCCTTTCGTTGTTAAACCAATAATGCTGTCGTCTTCGATCATTTTTACAGCGTCCCACATATTTTTAACGGTATTCTCGACTTTCCCTTCCCAGTTTACGACTGACCATCCGTATTGAACTTTTGGCCGTCCGAATATCGGCTCGCCTTTGTCGTTCTTTCCGATAACGTAGCGTTCTCCTGGCCGCACTTTCTCCTTATTAAAGTCGATAAAGTCGTCGCCAGTTGGAACCGTAATCATCTTGAGATGTTCGGCTACTGTGTTTTTTAATTTATCAAGGTCGATTACCTCGCCAGTCGTTGCCAGATGTTTAGCAGCGAGAACCGGTGCGAGGTCGAGGGCATATTTTCTTACTGTAGGTGACAGTTTCCATTGGTGTCCGAGTCCAAACTGAAACACATTTTCCCAAGTACCCATAACCCTTGCTCCGAGGGAGTTGCCTACGCCATCTCCAAAGAACTCCTTTTCAACTTTGGCTTTGTGTTCCTCCTTTTTGAAGTCGTCAATGTCGCTACCCCAAACGATTGCCTTCATATCAATTTGCCCGAAAGCGTTACGGAAGTTCTCACCTTCAAAAACTTGGTGAACTGCCTGTGGATTGATACCAGCGGTTGTGTATGCCTGATACTTAACTAACGCGAGTGGGCTATCTTTTAGATGCTTGTCGGCAAACCAATTCCTATCTGGATCGACGCTGTTTAAGAACTTTATTGTGTTCAGCATTACGTCTGGTTTCGAAGACATCAGACCTTGCCTTACGATGTCTACGGCGCGTTCGGGAAAAAACCCTGAGTTGTTAAGATAAATGTTTCGGAGTCCCACGCCAGCTTTAGCCGCTTGGTCGGGATTATTAAGAATGTCGAACCGAGAAACGAAAATGTCACCGGCTTTCTTTAGGTCTTCTTCACTCAGGGTGAGCCTGTCACCTTTCGCCGCAGCCTGACCGAACATATTTACATTTAAGCGGTCACGTCGAAATTTCGTCTGCGCTGTAGAAATTTCCGCTCTTAGCTTCGCGACCCTGGAACTGGACGTTCCAGCGGTGTTCTCCAGTTTCGCAAGTTCTAGGTTCAAAGCATAGAAGGATGCTTCTTTATTATTAAACTCTGATACGGTCGTTGTTGGCAAAACCTTGACGGCTTCAAAAATACTATTGACCCTGGCAACAGCCTTACCACCCGCCAGCGTTGTGTACTGTGCCGCTTTGGTGTTCAGGTTGTTAAGGTGGATAGCCATTTCTTTGGGAAATTGTTCAAATAGGCTTTGCGATTTCGAGCCATCATCGACGTCGTAGTTTGGTTCAAGAATAAACGCGGAGAGCTTTCTTGCATGACTGTCGGTCGTTGAAGACGCTGCAATCCACTGACTTAAAACGCCACTTCTTGCTTGACCATCGGTGAGCCGAGGATCTCCCCGCTTTAGATCTAGTACGCTTTCGTTCCACTCGGCTCTTGTGAAATTACCATCGAGCGCTCGTTCATAAATTTTGTCCTGAGTAGCCAGTAATAGTTTTGCGTTTGCTCTCTTATTTACTTCGCCTCGGTTGTCTTGTTGCCAGCGCTGTATGCTGTCGGTCCAAACCTTTTGTGCATGAGCGTCGTGATAGGCGTTTCCTGTGCCTTTACCAAAGTTAGTTGTCCAATATGCAGCGGCAGCGGCTTCAGCCTGTTCCGGTGCGGTACGGTTTGCTTGTAACTGAGAGATAAACCCATTGAATGCTCTCGTTCCGGTCAACGAACCAAGTGTCGTGGCGTAGGTGTCGCTGTAGCTAGGACGTTGAGATGTATCGATAGTATCGCCAGATATGACGACACTCGATGGCATCGTTGAGAGAAGATCGGTAGCGCTTTTGTCCTTATTTTTTTCATCCATAAAAGAACGCTGGGCATCAGC
>MDTB01071199.1_pt1 | contig 26976 bp, 24 predicted proteins | sample 811161 | NCBI WGS metagenome assembly MDTB01 (sample SAMN05326650, study PRJNA326480) | marine metagenome | isolation source: seawater | place: Mediterranean Sea | collected 2009 | reverse complement strand
TTATTGATTTTATTTAATTTTTTTAAATATAAAAAATACAGACTTTATATAATTTCTCCTTTTATAGGAATGTTAATTTTATTAATTAATGCTCTTGGCTTCCCAACTAATAATTTTGACCCAAGTGTTGGGGATACATTTAAAACGTTTTATTACTCTCCTTTTATAATATTGTCTTTTGTATTTCTTCTTGTAAATATTGAAAGCAAAAAAAAGATTTTAAATTTATTTTTAATAATTGTTTACTTGCTTGTTTCTATCTTTATTGTTGGTTTTCCTAAGGTTGATACAATTGATTACTTGTCTGAATTAGAAGATAGAAATATACACAGTGTCTTATGTGAATCAAATAAGCTTCTTATATTTGATATCAAATCTGCTGGAGATTGTTCAACTAAGACTATCGAATTTTGTAATTTTCAAGAATATAGAAGCGACTATACGATACTTATTAATAATTCCTATGACTTAGAGACTTCAAGATTTATTATCCAAAAAATGCTTCTAGAAATTGATAAAAAAGAAATTATTGATTTGAGCTGTTCAACAGGAGAATCCAGTCGTGGTATATTAGACTTTTCAACTTTACCCAAGCTTAACTTAATAATTCTGGGATTATTTTTTCTTTTGATTACTGTTCAAAAGAAACAAAGATTTAAGGCTTAATAATATTCCATTTTGGATAGGGGTCTCCTAAAACTTCGAAAATCATTGATAGGCTCCAAACTAATAAAGTAGTTCCATGTATATCAGGTTCTTTAATGCCATCAGTTATCTTTATGCCATAATAATGTGTTTGGCTTTTATTTAAATAATAAGAAAATCCTCCTAAATCTTCAAAATAATGCTCTTCTATTTCATTTAATAAATTACTAAAATATTTTTTGATTTCCTCTTCTTTATAGTTAGTTTGTAAATTACATTTATATAAAACGTATACAATGTCAACTAAGTCACAGCCTTCGCTTTCTGGTTTGTGATTTAAGCATAAATTAATGAGTTCATTGGGTTTATGTACAGGAATATTAAGCCAATCTAAGCCAGTTATAACTTTCATTGCGCCGTTAACTTTTTCTGACAAGTTTGTAACTTCTTGTGTTCCGTATGAACCATCATTTAATAAATTGGATTGTAAATATTTATCAATATATGAAATTTGTTTACTATTGTTTTTAAGGGAACTTAAAAAAACACATATACCTGCAACTTGTGCTCCTGCATTCCACGGTGAATTCCAGTTAAGGTTGTTAAAAAATTTATCTAAATCTTTAATTTCATGAGGAAAATCTTTAAAGTCAGACACGTACCCAGGGAATACTTGGGTCATTGTTGCAATTGTTTGCTTAGTCTCAGCTCTAATAAATTCTTTAAATTTAAATCGCGGATTAACTTCATGAATTTTAATTCGCATCAATAAAAATTTTATTATATTTTTAATCCATAATTTATAAAAACTAGACTTATAAATCCTATAATAAGCTGGATCAACATATGAATAATCAGGTAAATCTTGATAATTTTTTTTATATCCCTCTAAAGAATTATATATTTTTGTCATCCAATCTTTGTCATCAAGATAATTTGAATCTATTGTATAAAGAATTTTTAGCGCGTAACAAGTAAATCCCATATTTAGTTCCCTGCCAGCGTCTGTTGACCCAGTTTGAACGGGCAGAAAATTATTTTCTTTATAATTTAGTTTTAAAATAAATTTCTGGATATTTTCAGAAAGATTGTTTTGATTAAGCATTTTCATTTTTATATAAACAAACTAATCTTTTATCATTTATTCCGATTAACTTAAACTGCCTACTAATTAAATATTCATTAACCTCTATAAGAGTAGTTTCACTTGACATACCTTTTTCTGCTCCACAATCAACTGAAATGTAGTCTATCTTATTAATATTTTCTTCAGCACCTAGTAATACGTCTAATTCATTACCTTCAGCATCGATTTTTAGTAATTTAACTTGATTGTCTTCTAAAAAATAATTTAATTTTTGAGACTCAACTTCAATAGTCTTTTTAGTTTCTTTAGATTTTATCATCGATGAATTTCCACCTACAGTATCGATATAGAAATTAACTTTTTTATCGTTACTAGATAAAGCAATATTATATAAAGATTGGTTGTCATTAATATTTTCACTTAAACTTTTAAAAGTTTCCGGATCTGGCTCAAATCCAATATAATCTATTTCAATATTTTTTCTTTTGAAAGAAAGCAGCAGTTCACCAACATTTGCTCCACAATCTATAACTTTATCTCCATTCTGAAAATTTACTTTGTCTAACAAATATGATTCATAGAGATGGTTTAAAAATTCATTTTCATTCAAAAGTATTCTAGTTATTCTCAAATTTGGATAAGAGATTCTTATATTATTTTCTTTTGAGATTTTTATATATTTTCCATTTTCAAAAATAATTTTTCCGTTAATTTTAAAAAATAAATTTAGATATAAACATATGTTTTTTTCCTTAAAATTATTAAGAATAAAAGATGTTATTTTGCCCTTAAAAATTAATAAAAATTTAGAATATAAAGACATTTCATCTACATTTATAAATTTTGTCATAAAAGCAGGTACTTTTATTATTTGGGGATTTAATGTAACCATCTCAAAATAAATACTAATATATATAGGTGAAATTATCTTTTTAATTGAGGTCTAATTGAAAGTTCTTATTTTTGGTTCTAAGGGAATGGTAGGCAGCTCTGTTGCAAAAATGTTCTCTAAGGATACAAAGTATCAAACTGTATTATCCGATAGAAGTACGAATAACCTTTTTGACTTGGAATCAACAAAAAAACTTGTTGAGCAAACTAACCCTAGTTACATCATTAATGCTGCAGCAAAAGTTGGTGGAATATATGCCAACAATAATAAAAGACTTGAATTTATTTTAGAAAATTTAAAAATTAATATGAATATTCTTGAAAGCTGTATAGGCAATACAAATATTAACATAATAAATCTTGGTAGTAGTTGTATTTATCCACTAAACGCAGAAAACCCGCTTAAAGAAGAATTTATAATGACTGGAAAGCTAGAGCCAACTAATTCACCGTATGCGATGGCAAAACTGAGTGCTATTGAAATAGGTGATGCAATGACAAAACAGTTCGGTCACAAAGTAATTAATTTAATGCCAACAAACTTGTATGGACCAAATGATAACTTCTCTAATAATGATAGTCATGTAATTCCTGGTTTAATTTTTAGAATGCATAATGCAAAAATAGAAAATAAAAATGAATTTAGAATATGGGGAACTGGTAAACCACTTAGAGAATTTCTTTATGTGGATGATTTATCTGAAGCAATTAAATTAATAATTGAGAAAAATATAGACGAACCTATTTTAAATGTAGGAAGTTCAGAAGAAATATCAATTTATGAGCTTGCTTTAATGATTAAAAATGTTGTTGGTTTTGATGGAGAATTAAATTTTGACGAATCGAAGCCTGATGGTAATCCAAGAAAATTACTAGATTCAACAAAGATTCTTTCACATGGTTGGAAACCTAAAGTAGCTTTAAAAGATGGGTTAAAAAATTCGTATGATTGGTTTTTAAATAATTTATGACCCTGATGGATTTTGCCAAGTAGGTTTTAGCAGGTTTTCATCAATTAAAACTTTTTCTCTATTTGCCAGTCTAAGGTCTTCTTCAACCATCATCTTGATTAAATCATCTATTGAAGTCTTAGGTTTCCATCCTAATTGATTTTCTGCTTTTGAGTAATCTCCTAATAAAAAATCTACTTCATTTGGTCTAAAATATCTTTCAGAAGATTCAACAAAATCTTCGAAATTTAAACCAACGTATTCAAATGCTTTCTCAACAAAAGATTTAACGGTTATTGATTCGCCCGTTGCCAATACCCAATCTGATGGTTCTTTATGTTGTAACATCATCCACATGCCCTCAACATAATCTCCAGCAAATCCCCAGTCTCTGGATGCATCTAAGTTCCCAAGGATTAACTTAGTCTGAATGCCCATCTTTATACGCCCAACAGCTCTCGAAATCTTTCTAGTTACAAATGTTTCACCTCTCATCGGAGATTCATGATTAAAAAGTATGCCGTTAACACCAAATAAGTTATATGATTCTCTGTATATTTTTGTGATGTCATGAGCAAAAACTTTAGAAGCAGCATAGGGACTTTTAGGGTCAAAAGGTGAACTTTCGTTTAGTTTTTCTCTTGAAGCACCTCCATACATTTCCGATGAAGAGGCTTGGTAAAATTTAATTTCTTTATTACTGCTTCTAATTGCTTCGAGAATTGAAACTGACCCAAGTGTTCCAACTTGAGTTGTGTAAACTGGATTCTTAAAAGATACAGACACGTGTGATTGAGCTGCTAAGTTATATACTTCATCAGGTTCTATCTGGTTAATTAAAGAGCTTAAAGAAGCAGAGTCTAATAAATCTGAATAGTGAAGATTTAATTCTCCATTTCTGTAGGTAGAAATTAACTCATCAATTCTATATGTATTGATTAAAGAAGCTCTTCTTATTGTTCCGTGTACTTCATAGCCTTTTTCAAGAAGTAGCTTTGAAAGATAATAACCATCTTGACCTGTAATTCCTGTAATTAATGCTTTTTTCATAAGTTAATTTTATCCGTTTTTAAATTAATTCCCTCAGAAAAAAAATAACCGTATAGTAAATAAAAATTAATCGGGAACTGGACACCTTCCATAGCTATGTCGGTTATGGAATTTAATAAAGTAGGAACTGCCAAAAGTAAGATATTGTGATTTTTGAATTTCTTATAATACAAAAAGTACATAATAAAATGCAGAAAGCTAACTAAAAACAATTGGGAGATTCCTCCTCTACCAAATATATTCACAAGATAGTTGTGGACATGTTCGTTTGACTTATCATGGCCCACTCTAAACATGTTTTGTGAGTCGTAAGCTAAATTGAAAACTGGAAGAACCTCGTTGTATCCGTAGCCAAAAATTAGCTTGTTTTCCGAGGCTTGGTAGTAATACAAGTCTTGCCACATACTTAACCGCCAATTAAAAGTTCCATCTGTAGAAATAAGTTTATTATGCCATCCCGTATCAACTAATGTGTTATTGTCTCTGTTATATGCTACATTCGGAACATATCTTTGCTCAAAATATAATGACATAAAGGTGTCGATCTGAGTGTTATCGTGAATCCTAGTTATTTTATCAAGCTCTTCATCGACAACACTTACTAATTTTACAGTTTCAAGATTATCGGTCGGTATTGAAGAAAAATCGAACTGTGTTACACGAAATGTAGATAGAAAAAATATTAAAGGACTTAAAGTTAAAAGTATTATCAAATTTTTAAAACTAAAGAATATGAATTTAAAATTTAGTAATAAGTAAATTAAGGTAAATGTTACTAAAGATGCCAATGCCATTCGACTCATCTGTGTAATAAGAGGAATAAAAGTACTTACAGATATAATAAAAATTATGTAGCTATGTGATTTTTTTAATTTGTTCACCGATATTAGGTTTATAAGAACTGTTGCAAGAACCATATCTGATGCTTTTACGAAAGTAAACTTATCACCAAAATCCTTAAACCAATTAATCAAGGCATCTGGATAATTGCCTGTACCAAATACATACAAAACAAGATAACCGAATAAAAATACATAAAGTACTTTTGAGCTAATCCGATTTTCAAGGAAATAGTACCCTATAAAAAAATAAGCTGTTGTCCAAATATATGAACTCGTCTTATATGTATATCTCTCAACAAAGCTTGCATCAGTTACCAATAGGGTGATAAAAAAAGAAATTATAATCAATCTAAAAATATTATGAATTAAATTTGGAGCTTTTAAGAACTTATTAGGCAAGAAGAATATTATCAATGATGAAACAAGTCCAAATGCGACAAGATATTCTCCCAATCTTATTCCAAATATATATATTCCCGCAAAAGATCGTGTAAATACAATCAAAAAAAACAAAAGAATCAATAGAGAACTTGAAATTAATTTACTCACTTTTTAAAGTTTAACTTTATTAATAATTTTTTTAATAAATTCTTTAATTTATAAGAATAAAAATTTGAAACTTCAAGATTATTAATGTTCCTGCTAGTTAATATCCTATTTTTTTCTTCAAGTAACTTATTAAACAATGAAAGATATTCTTGACTCATCTTGTAAGAGTTAAATGGATAATTTGTCATATTATTTAAATGTACGTCATAATTAAAAAACATTTCTTCAAATTTTTCTTTAAAATTATTATTATCAAATTTAACTCCAAAGCCATTACAGTATTCAGGTATTCCTCCAGAATCAATAAATAGCATCGGAAGAGAACACTGAGCAGCTTCTATATGGTGATTTCCAGACGGTTCATTTAAGGAGCCTGTTATGTAAACATGGTTTGATTTAATTTTTTTAGCAAGTTCATATCCAGATAACGGCTTAATGTGTATAGAGTTTTCAAAATTAAAATTTTTTGGCAAATTTCCTATATAAGTAAACTCAATTAAGCCTTTCCACTTTTCACTTCCTACCATTTCATCAAGCTGAGTATAAGTATCAAATCCTTTATTCCAATTTGCACCCCAGTGATGTGTGACTATTTTTAACTTCTCTTTATGATTCCAAGGAATATAATCTTCCTTATTAAAAATTTCTTTATTTGCTCCAGCTAAAATAACTTTTTTATTGCTTTGAGTTAAACCTTGTTTTTCAAATAATTCCATCAACCAGGTGCTAACAAAAACTGTATAATCTGCTGATTTATTAACACTGATTAAATAATTGTTTACGTAATCTGTGTTTTTTCTTTCATCGCATTCATTTATTCTGTGAATTACAATGCTATTAGGATTTTTAAATTTCAAATAATTATTTACATCAAGATGTGTAAATGCAGAAGATTCTGATGTTTTTCTAGGTTCTGTCAATAAAATAATATCAATATCATTATCATCTAAGTTGTAAACAACTTCATGATTATATTCTTTTAGATAGTTTGTCAGATTGATAGCAAATAAATTTCCTCCCCCCCAAGGACCATCCTTTACATTTGTTCCTATACTAACTTTCATTAAGATCCCTAAACATTAAATTAAATTTTTCCATACCGATTTTGATAGAATGTTTTGATGCTTGATTATAAGCATACTCAATGTCTGGTTCAGAATTAAAAAAACTTTCCATGTTGTAAATTGATTTTGGATTCAAAATCTCAGAAGCAATTCCTACATCCGTAGAAATTATTGGAACTCTTGCTAATCCGCATTCCAGAATTGCCATTGGTCCCCCTTCTGTTCTAGAAGCAACAATATAGAGATCTAAACAATTGTATAACTCATTTAAAATTTTTGTTTTTGGTTTCTCGAAGTTAATGAAGTCAATATCAAGTTTTTTAAGTTCATTTATTACATAATTACGTCTGTATCCGGCAAGAAAAACTTTTAAATTTTTTTCAGTATTTTTTGATTTTATTTTTTCCAAATTTTTAATAAATAAATCTGGTCCCTTGGAAAGTTTAGGTGATTTTAAATCGTGTCCCTCAGTATCTCTTTGAAATGAACCTACAACAAAATCTTGTTCTTCAATGCCATATTTTGATCTTAATAATTTTTTATTTTCAATCTCATAAAATTTATTTGGATCAACCCAAAATGGAATTTGAATAATTGGTTTATCTGTAAAATTTACAAGCTGAGATTTAGTTTTTTTTGATGGAACATGGTAGATATCTATGTATTCATCTCTCTCTTGAAAGTCAGTAAGTGCATGCTTATCGAATTTCGACTCATCAATGTGATGGATTGTACATACTGTTTTTGTCTTCTTTAGTTTGTTTCTATTTAATTTTTTCCAGGTCCAAGGAGAAATTACCCAAATAATATCTGCTTTTCTAGTAAAGTAAGTTGAATTTGTATTTTGTTCATACCACTCAGTTCTAAATCTATCAGTAATCCAAGATTCACTTGCCTTGTTTATGTATAGTTTATAATTATTTTCTGCCATCTGGTACTGTGTTGCTCATAACACAATAAGCATAATAACTTTGTAAATCTTTTTTATTTGAGGAAATATTATTTATTGTATTTGAGTGATATAAAATTTGTTTTAAATTTTTAAATTTATACCCACTTTTCATAAGATCATGAAATAACTTATAGTCTTGAGCGTAATAAAATCGTTCATCATAACCACCTATATTTTCAATAACACTTTTTTTAATTACTAAAGTTCCATGAATAAATGGATTTTTATATTTAAAAATTAGTTTTCTTGGAAAATGGTAAGAAAGTCTTTGAAACGCTTTTCCTGATTCGATATTTAATGCTCTTGAAGTACAAAAATCTAATTTATTGGATACTATACAATTAATCTGATTTTCTATTCTTTCTCTTAAGCTTATATCATCTGCATCTTGCCTTGCAATAAACTCTCCATTAGATTTCTTTATAAGAATGTTTAATGAACGGGTCAATCCAACATTTATATTATTTTGAAAAATTTTTATATTTTTATGTTTGGCTGCATAATTTGAAATAATTTTGAAAGTTTCATCATTTGAACAATCATCCATTATTAAAAGTTCAATATTTTGGTAAGTTTGATTAATTATTGACTCTATTGCTTTTCCAATAGTATTTTGATTATTAAAAGTACTCATTAATACAGAAACTAAATATTTTTCAGTCATTATAAATTTTCAAATTGTTTTAATAACTTCTCTTTATCAAGTAATTCTTGTATAAATTCGTGATTATCATTACCAATTCGTTCAACTTCTTCATTGTTGGCAAAGATCCTAAGTTTTGTTTCTAAATCTTGATAATCATTTTGTTTAAAAGCTAATTTATACTCATCGGGAAAGAATTCTTTAACACCACCAGTGTCTGGGAATACGGATGGCTTAAACAAAGATGAGGCTTCACATAATAAAGTAGGCTGGCCTTCAAGAAGCTTGGTAGCAGTAACTACCCCTTTAGAAAATTTTATTTGATTAATGGTTTCACTGTTTGTGAGCTGACCTAAGAATATAATTCTTTCATCAATATATTTTCTTTTTAATTCTTTCAATAAAGGGCCCTCGCCAATAATTTTTAATTTAAATCCATCCAAATTGACTCTTATAAATGAATTAATAAGTTCATTTACACCTTTTTCATGTGAAATTCTTCCTGCATAAACAATATAATTTTCAGATTTAATATTTCTTGATTCTAAAGCTTTTAAATGATTTGGAAATACAGAAACATTCTTAGATATTTGATTCTTCTCAAGGTATTTTTTGTGAAACTCAGTCAAAACTAAGACGTTGAATTTATCATTGGATAAAAACTTTAAAAGTTGCTTACTATGTCTAATTACTAAGAAGGATTTAAGATATGATTCTTTAAAGTATTTATTGAAAAATCTCGTCTCATCAGATCTAAGTCCACAAGCATTGCAATATTGTATTGAATTAAAATGTCTTGATTTAAGATATGAATTTGTACACTTGTACCTAAAGTTATGAAGTTTTATAAATACTTTATAATTTTTATTTCTTAATATTTTAAAAATACCAATTGATCCTTTGAACCAAGTATTGTGTATATAAACAATATCTGGATTAAAAGATTTTAGTTTTAATTTGAGAGCTTTATTGCTTTCTAAATTGTTATTAATCAGGAAATAAAAAAGTTGCGTAATATAGTTACTAATTTTGTTATTAAAAAATAGAGTCTCGACTTTATATTGCTCTTGTAAAAGTTTGACTTCATTTAATACTGCTATATCTTCACCGCCTTGAATCTGATAATTATTATGAATTACTAAAATTTTTTTCATATCCTCAAAACAGTATATTAAGTTAATATTAACTCGATGAATGTAATTCTAGTTTTTACTTTTGGAGTTTCTTTAAAAGATTGGCTTGAAACAGGTTTGTTGTCAAGAGAAATAAAATTATATGAAGAAATTGCAAAAAATGAAAACATTACATTTACATTTTTAACTTTTGGGGACAAAAGTGATACTGAATTAATTCAAAATAAAAGTATTTCAGTAATTCCTATTTATCAATATATAAAAAAAAGTAAAAATACATATGTAAATTTTATTAAAAGCTTTGGAGTTCCTTTTTTAATTAAAAATAAAATTCCAAAATCACACCTAATTAAAACAAATCAATTATTTGGGAGCTGGATTGCGATAATTTTGAAAAAAATATTAAAAATTCCTTTATTTGTCAGAACAGGGTTTAATCCTTATGAATTTAAAGTTATTGAAAAAAAAGCTTTTAAAATTCGGGTCTTTTATTTTTTGTTAATAAAGATATCTTATATTTTTTGTGATATTTTCACTGTTACATCAAATTCAGACAAAAAAAATATTCAAAATATATCTAAAAAATCAAAAAAACTGTTTTTACACAGAAACTTTATAACAAATCTTAGCTTTAAAGACTATGAAGATAGGTATGAATACAAAATCTTTTCTGTTGGTAGGCTTATTGACCAAAAAAATTTTAAAAAATTAATTGAATTATTCTCAGATAGTATTTTTGAAGTAAACATTGCTGGTGACGGTCCCGATAGAGAGGCTCTACTTAATTATGCAGAAAAGAAAAATTGTAATCTGAAATTGCTTGGGCAAATTGAAAACAAAGAATTACTAAAATATTACACAAATTATAAATTCTTCCTTTCAACATCTAATTATGAAGGTAACCCAAAAGCACTTCTTGAAGCAATGGCGAGTGGTTGTATTGTTTTTACAACTAAAAATAAAAACTCTTTAGAAATTATTGAAAATAATAAAAATGGATTTTTTATTGAAAGTAATAATATTTCAAATAAAGTAGAAAATTTACTTCAAAATCCTGAATTAGCAAAAAAGATTATTGAAAATGGATATGAAACAATTCGAAAAAATTATCTTATTGAAAAAATTATTGAAGACGAAATAAGAATTTATAATTCATTAATTGGTTAGTATTTTTCTTTCATTCTCTTCTAATATTATTTTCAAATGATTATCGTATGAAAAGTCTTCATGACTATGCGTTGAGTTTATAATTGTTATATCTCTATCTTTTAAAATATTAAATATTAATTTTCGAGAAGAGACATCTAAATTTGATGTAGATTCATCAAGCAATAAAAGCTCAACGTCTGCTAATAGACACCGGATAAATGCAACCTTTTGCATTTGTCCTGAAGAAAGACTTTTGTTATTTACAATATATTCCAAATTTTCTTCACTTTTACCAAATAATTCAAACGTATTCATAAATTCAATTAATTCATTATCTGACTTTTTTAATTTGTTTCCGTATAAAAAATTGTCCCTAAGAGAACCATTTAATATTAAGGGTGTTACACCAACATATCCTACCTTTTCCGTAAAGGAGAAAATGTTACCTTGCTCTGGATAGAATACTTTGGAAATTAGTCCCAACAGTGTGCTCTTACCAGATCCATTCGGTCCCGTGATTACAGTATGTTTATTACGTTCTATTTCCAAATCTAAATTTTCGAAAATATAATCTTCAGCATTAAAATATTTAAATTTTAAGTTTTCAATTTTTACACCATAATTAGTATCTTTTTTTACTTGATAGTATTTGCTATCTATTACTAATTTATTATTTTCGAGATTCATAAATGAACTTAAGTGAACATGTGAATTAATAATCATGTTTAAAGACTTGTTAAAGGTTCCAATTGTTTGGACTAGTCTTAATGTTACGCCAAGGAATTCTAATGTTAGTGATTTTAAGATATCAAAAACTACTATGAGGATTGAAACAGTGAATATTGTTAAAAAGTTTGGTGTAAGAGAGTTGAGTGTGCCGTAAATTTGGTTTTTGTAATTTGCGTTTTTAACTTTCTCGGTAGTTTGGCTAAAATTTTTAAGCTCGAATTTAATTGTATCTAAAATTTTAATTAAAAAAATATTTTGGACTACTCTTTCTATTTCTCTTGATGCTTTTCTACCATTTACATATGCTTCATGCATATATTTCCTACCAAGTTTTAACAAAAACCTAGTTGGAATGAAAAGCACAGCAATACCGAGTGCGAAAATTGAAATTGTATTAATGTCAGTAAAAATTAAAAAAGACGAATAAACAATTACCTGTATAGAGCTGTTTAATAAACTCGTTAAACCTTGGTAGAAGTAACCTATATGTCCACTCAATGTACCTATGTAATAGTTTGCATCAGCAATCGAATAGTTACCTTTTTTATATACCTCGGCTATTAGATAAAGCTTAAGATTTTTTTCTACCTGTAACTTGAGTGAAACAATATTAGCTTGCTCAATATAAATAAATGCAAACCTTAAAATTACAATAACTGGTAACAGTTTGTTATTCTCTAAAACATAATTCAAAAAATCATATTCTGAGTTTTCACCGGATAATATTTTTGCAAAATATAAGATAATTAAAATATCTGATAGAACTGTAAGGTTCGAGAGTACAACTGAAAAAACTACTCTTAACTTCTTTTTTGTTACACCTGTAAGTCTTGAAATATAAATTACTTCTCTAAGAGCTTTACGAAAATTTTCCATATCTATTCAATTAAATAATAATAAGTATATTTCGATAAACTTAAAAAATTAATTTAAGATTTTTTTAAAAAGACGTTGTTATGGCCAACTCCAAATAAATACTCTACTTTATTCATAGAAATTATATCCAAAACAACTTTCGAAGGCCCTGGGTGACCTTTAAAAGTTTTTAATTTAAAATTTTTTTCAATATATTTTGCATCATAATCAAGGTAAAGACTTGAGTCATCAATAATAATCAAACCATTGGGATTTAAGTTAGATAAAGATTCATTAAAATCATTATTTACATCCTCAAAATCATGGCTTCCATCGATATATATTAAATCCCATTTTTTTGAATTAATAAAATTTATTGCTCTATCAGAATTTGAATATTCATTTATGATATTGGGCTCTGGTAAATTAAAAAATTTAAAATTTTTATTTATATCTTCCAAATAATCAATATCAATGTAAGAAGATACTTCATCACCAGAAGAACTGAGCGGAGTTATGCCGTATATATTTGAACTAATATCATATAAATTGGATAAGATATGAAAAAGGGATAATGTTTGTCCTCTATAAACTCCAATCTCTAAAATATTCTTAGGTCTGTAATTAAAAAATAAGTACTCCCACATTGAAGAAAATGGGCTTTCACCATATCCTCTCTTATATTTTGAAAAATATTTTCTATGCTTTCTTATGGATTTATTTGAATATTTATAAAAATAAAATAAAAAGAATTCATAATTTTTTGTTATATTGCTACTAAATAATTCGAAATCATCTTTAAACATAAAATATTTTTTATAATTTTCGATTATATATTTTGGTTTTGACTTGTACATATTTGTTTATAATTATAAATTGTTTAAAAGCTTTTAATTTTCAAATTTTTTATCTATTTTTGGACTTATTCAGACTACAACTATAATCAAAATAATGAATATAGGATTTATTGGTCTTGGAAAATTAGGTCTTCCATGTGCACTTGCAATCGACTCTGTAAAAAAACACAATGTAATGGGTTTTGATGTTGATAGTAATGTAAATGAATATCTAATCAATCGTAAAATACCATATAGAGAAGAGGGTGCGCATGAATTGCTGGAAACACATAATATTAGTTTCGACTCACCCGAAAATGTAATAAAAAATTCAGATATTATATTTTTACCAATCCAAACTCCTCATGATGAAATGTATGAGGGTGTGACAAGAATACCTGATTCAAGAGTCGATTTTGATTATTCCTTTTTAAAAGAAGGTGTCGAAGAAGTTTCAAATATTTTAGATGACCTAAAAAAAGAAAAAATTATAGTAATTATTTCAACTGTCTTGCCAGGAACTATTGATAGAGAAATAAAACCTATATTAAGTAAGTACGCAAAACTGTGTTATAACCCATTTTTTATTGCAATGGGAACTACAATAAATGACTTTATGAATCCAGAATTTGTTCTCATGGGTGTCGATGATAAAGAAGCAGCTTCAACTTTAAAAGAGTTCTATTCGACACTATATTCAAAAGATGTTTTTGAATGTTCTATAAATGAAGCTGAGCTAATTAAAGTTTCATACAATACATTTATTACAATGAAAATCTGTCTCGCAAATACAGTCACCGAACTATCTCACAAATTAACCAATATTGACTCTGATAAAGTTATGGGTGCATTAAAAATATCAAACCAAAGATTAATCAGCAGTAAATATTTAGATGGTGGCATGGGTGATGGCGGAGGTTGTCATCCTAGAGATAACATTGCTCTTTCATGGTTATCCCGTGAAGTTGATTTGAGTTATGATTGGTATGAAAACCTAATGATTAGCCGTGAAAAACATACCGAATGGCTAGTAGATCTCACAATTAATAAAGCAAAAGAAAATAATTTAGATATTTGTATTCTTGGTAAATCGTTTAAAAAAGAAACTAATTTAACTGTTGGAAGTCCCTCTTTATTGTTTGATTCAATTTTAAGAGAAAAGGGTTTTACAGCTGAACTATATGACCCACATATTGACAGTGGAGAACCTCCAACTGATAAAGCTAAAGTTTATTTTATTGCTACTAATCATGACACTTTTAAAGATTATAATTTTCCTAAAAATTCAATTGTTATCGATCCATGGAGAATTATCACAAACAATATAGATATTGAACTAGTTTCCATAGGAAGAAGCTGATTTATCTAACTTTTCTAAATACTTGCCCGTTAGAGTAATTTGAAAAAAATATAAAATCTTCATTAAAAGATCCCTGTTCCAACCATGCTTTGTGTATTGAGTTGTTATTTTTATCAATAGAAGAAAAATCATCAATCATTATAAATCCCCCAATAGATATTCTTTCTTTCAGAAAACTAAAAATCGGCACTGCTGATTCGTAAATATCACAATCAATAAAAGCGAAGGATATTTTTTTAATTTTCTGCATCTCATTTGAATTTAGGGTTGTATTAAAAAACCCTTTAATAAGCTGTATATTTTTTTGGCTCTTAAATGTTTTTTCAACCTTTTGATAAGATGTGTAAAAATTTTCATTTGTATATAAATTGTGATTTTCAACTGGAAAACCCTCAAATGAATCGAGTCCATAAAAATTTATATCATTTAAATTTAATTTTTTTGCACATCTCCAACTATGGTAAAGAGATTTTCCTTTAAATACTCCAAACTCAACATATTCTCCAGGTATATTGTCTTGCTTTATGCAATACCATATTTGGAAAATCTGTTTAAATTTTAGAGAATTATGAATATTCGTAGGATTCAAAAGTGTTGTGAAATAACTTAGTAAAAAGGTTTTTATAAAAAGAATAAAACTCATAACAAAACTATATTACTGAAAAAATATTGTTTTATAATTTAATTAAATCATTAAAAACATTACTACTATCAAGTTGAAAGAACTGCATGGACTCTTTTTTTATATATTATCTCATGACTTTAGGTAGCTACTACTTTACTGGAAGAGCTTTTTATTTAATTATTTTTAACAACAAACCAGAGAACAAACATGTCTTCAACATAAAAATAGAAAACTTCTATTTGGTTTTAGGTTTAATCATATTTTCTCAATTTTTACTAATTTTTAATTTCTTTGCGGGTCTAAATAAATTTAATTTAATCTTTTTTTTAATTTCGATATTTATAGTTAATTTAAGATATATAAAAATTCCAAAATTATCAATTCTTCAATTAATTAAAATAGGAGTTATTTGTGTTTTCTTTATATCTTTTTATGATATTGGATTAAGTAAAGATAGTTATTTATATCACCTCTCTTCGCAAAGCTGGATATTTTCAGAAAAAATTGTATTTGGGTTATCAAATTTAAATCCATATCTTGGTTATATGTCAATTAGCGAATATTCTTCTTCGCTGCTTAATGCAATAAATTTAAACTTGGCACATACATTTAATCTTGTTTTCTTAATCACTTTTTTTTGGATTATGTTTGAATTTATATTTTCAAAAATTAGTTTTTATAAAAATTTAGCTTTTGGATTTGGAATTTTTGGAATTTTAGACAATTTTGGATTTGATGGAGGTAGAAACGGTTTTATAGCTTTGCAAGAGATAAATAAATTTGATTATTCATTTTCTATAATAAGCATACTTTTCGTAATTTTTTCAATTTATTTACTAGTGTTTACAAAAAATATCAATAAAAATGAACTTCTGGTGTTGACCCTGTTATTAATTTTTGCAATCCAAATGAGAGTTTTTGGAATAATTCTCATTCCTATTCTTTTATATATACAGTTTCAATTTAAAACATTTTTATCTTCGACTAATTTTTCTTTTTTACTTCTCATACTTTGGTTGTTTAAAAATTTCATCAACACATCTTGTTTTTTGTACCCAGTTAAATTTTCGTGCTTAAACTCTAATTGGTTGTTTAAAAATCAAGCCGAGTATATCAGTAATATTGTTTTAGACAGCTTTAGGGATCCAGAAAATGGTATTAATACTATAAAAAATTTTGATTGGATATTAAATGTATTCTTGCCTAATAATAAATTTGTTTTAATAAATTTTTTAATCAGTCTAATAATATTTAGGGTATGCTTTACATTGCTTATAAAAAATTCAACATTTTTTAATATAAAGTATTTCTCTAAATTTTTGATACTTCCTATGCTTTTAATATCTTTGTGGATATTAATGTTTCCCCAATATAGGTTTTCTTCGTTTTTCTTAATGTTTGCTTTTTTTATATTAAATTTTGATTTAATTTCTAACCAAAAAGGTATGAATTTAAAATTAAATTTAGTAGTTACCGTAATAGCTATGTTGCTTGTTGTTAACTTAAACGATTATAAAAACTTTGTCGAAAATCCAAAACGAGATATTGAAATAGTATTGCCTGTTATAGAATATGAAAAAATGAGTTACTTTGGCGTAAAACCTATAAGTGAAAATTCAAAAGGTATTTTGTGCTTTCAGAGAAAAGATTGTTATTCGGGAAATTACAACTTAATACTCACAGTTTCTCAATATAATTACAAGACAATTAAGCCTTTGGAAAATAAATATTATGAGGATTTATTAAATAAATAATTTCGTCACTCCTTAATTGATATAAATATAAAATAGAATGGTGAAGTTTTCTTTGTACATTACAAATGCAACAAATTTAGAATATTTAAAAAAATCACTTCACAGTATTAGAAAATTTGAAAAATTAAATGATATTTTAATTATTGTAAATAAATCTAATAATGATATTTTTAAAAATAGAGAAAACATAATTCAAGAATTTAAAAATAAAGATATTTCAATAAAGTTTATTGAAAATAATTCGAATAAATTCTCGTTTATTGATGAATGTAAAAATAATATAGTTTACCAACTCGAGTCTGGAAACTTAGTGTCAAAAAAGACAATTAAATTTTTAAATGATGAAAAAAATCTTCAATACATTAAGCATGATGAACTTTATATTCCATCTTCTATTAAATTATTCAAAAATTACCCCAAAATTGAAAGTATTTTAGATCCCAATAAAAATATTAAATTTTTGGATCAAAACTTAATTATGGATATTCATTCTGTGGTACAAGAAATTACCAGCAGAGTGGGGAGATTTAAAACAAGATCTTTGAAATCTATTATAGGCAATGGAAACTTTATCTTTTTTAAAGAGTCTTTTTTAGATTACTGTAAAGAAGATTTTTCATCAAAGAAAAATAATTTTGATTCGTTTGAAATTTTCCTTGTCTATTTATTTTTAAAAAATAAATCTAAAATTGTTTTTAATAAAAATTTTTTCCATTATCAAAAATTAAATAATATTAATTTACAAGATAAAGAATATTTAAAAATTAATCAAGATTCAGTTAATTATATTAATGAAATTGTAAACATTAATAGCGAATCAAGTAAATTTATAAGACCACAAAGATACTATTTTTTAACTTATGGAACTAAGAATTTTCGTGTTGCCAAGGGACATATTTTAAAAGTAGCTAATAGGTCCGGATTGTTTGAAAAATGTTTTGGTTGTGATTCTTCATCGCTTTCTAAAGATTTTAAAAATGAGTTTGAAGATATTCTAAATCTAAATAGAGGTGCTGGCTACTGGATATGGAAGCATGAAATAATTTCTTCTCTTCTCAACAGTATTAACGAAAATGACATGATAATTTATAGCGATGCAGGCTCTTCATTTAACTATTTTGCAAAAAAACGTTTTGAAGAATATATTGAAATGTTAAATGAATCAGATTTTGGAAATTTTAGACTTGAATGCGAGTCAATACATAAAGAAAAAGACTGGACTACAAGGGAATTATTTGATTATTTTGAAATAGATGCTTTTTCAGAAATAGGAGCAAGTACACAGCTAGAGGCAACTCACATGATTTTCAAAAAAAATGACCATACTCTAAATTATTTTGAAAAATACAGACAGGTTTTAAAAGAAGATCCCTACCTTATTACTGATAAATATAACAGTAATAACCAGATTGATGGTTTTAAAGAGAACAGGCACGATCAAAGTATTTTTAGTTTACTCACTAAGAAATATGGTGGTGTTGTTATTGAAAATGAAACTGAATTTAAATCTTCGTTACAAGAGCAGTTTGGTGCTCCATTCCTTGCTGTAAGAAAGCATGGCCACGGTGTTAAAGATACTTTAAAATTTTTAACTAATTATAAAGGGATAAATGAACAGCCTGTTTATTTTAATTAACTAAATGATGAGAAAAGAAATTAATGTCCTGGGTTTAACAAGAGAATCTTCAAATACAATCTCTAATGATATAAAAAGAACAATAAAAGCTTTTGAAAGATTTAATATACAGAATTTCTATATTCTTGAATCTGATAGCACTGATAATACGCTTGATGAACTAAGAAGCTTTTCATCAGAGTATTTTAATTTACAATTTAAATCTTACGGTAATTTGGCATTAGAAATTCCAAATAAAATTGAGAGATTGTGTTTCTTAAGAAATGAATTATTAAATTATTTAAAAACAAAACCCCCTACTGAATATATCGCTTTTATTGACCTAGACAACATAAACAATAAACTTACAAATAAGAGTATTGATTCTTGTTTTGTCAGAGATGATTGGAGTGGATGTTTTCCAAATCAACAAGTGGGATATTACGATATATTTGCTCTTCGATCTAAAAATTGGAATGAAGTAGATTGTTTTGCTGAAATTTATAAAGAAAATCTAAATACATATTTACATATCGAAGAGGATTATAAGATTGATAATTTATTTGAAAAACATGTTTTAAGAAAAATGAAAAAAATTAAACCAACCTCTGACTGGATAGAAGTTCAATCAGCATTTGGTGGTATTGGTATTTATAAATATGAGGACATAAAAGATAATTACTATGACTTGACCTTTTCAGACAGTGAGTATGGGTTTGAGTGTGAACATGTTAATTTCAATAAAAGAATAATAAATAATGGTGGAAAACTATACATAAACCCAAAATTTATAAATAGTAGATTCAATGAGCATAATAAAAGACTAAAAAAAAGATTGATTTATCTAGATAAAGTCAGAAAATTTATTTCTCAGAGAAATGAGCCATTTAATTTATGATTTTTACAAAATTTTATATACGTATTTTTAAAATATTAATAAACAAATTAAACATAAATCGTGAAACTATTTACTTAGGAACAAATTACGGAGGTTGGTCATTAATAGACCAACCAAAATTAAAAAATAATATAATTATTTCTGCTGGTGTTGGTGAAGATATATCTTTTGATGTTGAAATGATAAACAAATATGATTTAAAAGTAATTTTTGTTGACCCAACACCAAGGGCACTTCAGCATCTCTCAATATTTAAAAATTCACTTGGAAATCCAAAAACAGGTTCTTATTTAAATGGTGGATTGCAACCTATAGAGGCTTATGATTTGACAGGGATCACGGAAAGTAATTTTTTTATTGAAGATAAAGCACTCTTTAATACGAGTGGCAAAATAATAAAATTTTTTTCGCCCCCTAACAAAGAACATGTAAGTCATAGTATTTCAAATTGGCAAAACAATTTTAAAAAAGAAAGTGAGTATATTGAAGTACAGACAATTTCCTTATCAGATTTATTAAAAAAACATAATATTGACAATATATCCATGATAAAGCTTGATATTGAAGGAGCTGAAATAGAGGTTATAAATGATATGATTAAAAACAAAATATACCCAAACCAATTATTAGTTGAGTTTGATGAGTTACATAATAATCTGTTAAAAGGATACCTTAGAGCAACAAATATTTTTCTGAAGTTAATAAAAAATAACTACAAGTTAGTCAAGACCTCAAGATATCCGAACTTTCTTTTTATTAAAGATAGTTTTGTATGACCGACTATATTTGATCTTTCCTGAAAACAAATAAAATTGTACAAGAAAAGAGTTTCTTAAAACTATGATGGTAACTAACAATGTTCATAAATAATGTAAGTGCCAACGGAAACAATACTGAGGGAATTGGTTCTGTATTAAGTTTTAAATTAATCTCTTATGCTGTGAGTACATGTTATGGATTAAAATTCGTTGATAATAAATTTCAAAATATTATTGGAGCAGAATTTATAGATCTAAGTGATGATGAATATATGGCTAAAGTCAATGAATATTTTTCCTTTAAGTACAAAAACACTAAAAAACCCGAGTCAGTTGCATTTGATATCTTTTTTGATTATTCAAATAAAAAACTAATGTCAAAAAATAAGTTATTCTTTTTGACTAATAAAAGAAGATTTTTAGAGGAGAGATTTGCTTCAAATATAAAAAAAATTCAAAAGAAAAATATTTTAACTGAACTGTCAAATGATGTTCCTATTGATTCATCTGAAAAATATTTCAAAGAAGGGCTAAATATAACTATACATTTACGAACTGCTCTACCTGAAATTGACATTAGATTTGAACCATCAAGAGAATATTTTTATGGCTCATATTATCAATTAGATAAATTAAACAATTTCATTCATCAACTGGAACATAGTGATAATTTGAACAAATTAAATTTTCATATCATTACTGCAAAAAAGAATAAAATGCTTGAAAAAGTTTATTGTATGTTTGATAAAAATAGTATATCAATTCATGAAGACTTAGATGTTTTTGACTCATTTTCCTTATTAGTACACTCAGATATAATGCTAGGCACTACAAGTAACTTAAGTTATACAGCACATTTACTTAGAGACAAAACTAATATTTTTCCAAAAAATACAAGTTTTGGTGGAAAAAGTTTCTATAAAAATGTAATTAGATTGGATCAATATGGTTTTATTGAGAAATTGAATTTAGATACTAACTTTAGAGACTTAATTTAAAATTACTCAACTTTAAATATAATCATTTGTCCTAGATGGTTTGGGACAGCAAAACAATCTTTTTGCAGTTTTAGTTCATTTCCAAATTTTGTTACACCATCTGTAAACCAACCTCCATAATCATCAAGAACAACTACTGCTCCTTTGACAGCATTTTGCATTATAAAGTCAAAACTTTCTTTAGCTGAGATGTAAGTATCAACATCAATATGAGCAAATGAAATCTTTTTAGTTAAATTTATATTTTTCATTGATTCAGGAAATATACCTTCTACTATTTGAAAATTTTGTGAAGTGATATTTTGAAGATTTATTACATCTTGTATGCTTGCATCACCATACTCATTATCTTTAAAAAAGGTGTCATTAATAGAACTATTTGCAACACCAGAAAATGTATCACAAGCATAATAATCTATGTTGTTTTTTTTATTAAGAACTGAAACAAGTCCTGTTACACCCCCTTTCCAACAACCAACTTCAACAAAACTCGTGTCCTCTAATAAATATTTTTTAGATAAGTCATAAATTGTATATAGTCTAGATTTTGGGTTTAATGTGTGTTCAGACACTGCTTCGTAAGCTTTAGTAAACTCTAAATCTGTCCTCCAGGGTAAATAAAAATATTCAAATATTTCTAGTCCATAATCTTTCCTGTTCTCCTTGTATCGCAAATTAATTTGGAATGCTTTAAATAAAAGTGAGGTTAAAGCTTCAAGCCTTTTTCTCGCTTTTTTTACTTTATTGAGTTGAAACATAAATTTCTTTGTTTTTCAATTGTTGTTTTTGTCTTAATAATAACTTTAGGCCTTCATCCATAATAAACTTTTTTTATGGCTTTAATACATATATAAGATTAAAAAAAATAACAAAAAAATTTAAATGGTAAAATTGATTATTAGGCAAATAAATCAAAACATGTACCAAGAAATTAAAAATACATATCAAAGTTCTTCAAAAAGTATTTCAATTATGAAATCTGACTTGATTGATGGCATTAATAGCTATGAAGATTTCATAGTGTATAAGAATTCAAATGAAATTAAATTATTTGATAGAAAATGTGATCATGCTGGTGGCCGATTAATTTCGACAAACAAAAATAAGATTATTTGTCCAATGCATAAGTGGGAATTTGATCCTTCAACAAGCTTTTACAAAAATAACATAACGAAGCCACAAATTAAATTTCAAGAGACTGAAGAGTTAATAAAATTCAATATAGATGAAGATGAGCTTATCTTGCCAGAATATCATACAGAAAAGCATTTAGAAATTAAATTTCTAAACCATGCGTGCTTAATATTTAAAGGTGATGATTTTAAATTTGCAATAGATCCATGGATTATTAATAGTGCGTTTGGAAATGGATGGTGGTTAAAATATAAATCTGCAGAAAATTCATTTGATGAACTAAATTCATGTGATTTTATTTTTATTAGCCACACTCATCCTGATCACCTCCATGAAGAGTCCTTGTTGAATATAAGAAAGGATATGATTTTCTATACAACAGATTTTTCTTCAAAGTCCTCAGAAATACATTTAAAATCTATTGGTTTTAATAACGTGATACCCCTAAAGCATGATTTTGGTTATATTGATGATGATAAAGAATTCTACTTTTCACCATTGAAATCTGGGGACTTTAGAGACGATTCAGGAATTATATTAAAATATGGAAAGTTTTCAACATTAGTAAATGTTGATACTAATTTTATTAATTTTTTTAAGCTTCCTAAAAACTTAACTATGGTTGCAAGTTCCTTTGCTAGCGGAGCATCTGGTTTCCCTCTTTGTTTTGAAAACATTTCAGATGAGGAAAAGAAGAAAATAATTAATTTAAATAAAAATTCAGCAAAAAAATTAAATGAAAATTTAGTATCAAAAACAAAAGCTAAATATTTTTTACCTTATGCAGGTTTTTTTGTTGAAAGTGCAACGCGAGATTCATATATAAATAAGCATAATTATAAAAATACTATTAATGATTATGACTATTTTGAAAGTAAGTATGATATCAAAATTTTAAATGTAGAAAATTTTCAAAATTATCACTTCAAAGGAGAAAGGCTTGAAAAAACAGACGGGGCTAAGTTAGAAAAAAATAATGAAAACACCCCTGAAGAAACCATAGAAATTTTTAAACAAAATTATAGTAATTTTGATAAAGAATTTATTAATGAATATTTTGATTCTTCAGGTTTCAACAAAAACTTTAACCTTATAGTTGATCTCACAAATGATAATTTTGTGCCTTTTAATCAAATTGGAGTTATATTTAGTGAAAATGAAAAGCCAAAATTATTATTTAATGAAAATTTAAAATTAGACAGTTTTGAAAATGATTACAATACACTTCATCTAAAAATCAGAGAAGAAGTTTTTTGGTATACGCTAAGGAATTTAATGCCTTGGGAAGATATTTTAGTAGGGTTTCAAATGAGAGTTACCAGATCACCAAACATTCACAACACAGACTTTTGGTATTATTTTTCAAATGTTTACACAAAATATAATGCTTCTAAAATTGCGAAAGATTGCACAGGATGTGATTTACTGAAATATACACTGGTTAAATAATTTGTGGATAAATCGTTTATTAATTTATCAAAATCTAAAAATTAAATAATTAAGATAGATACTGTAAAAAAGATGATAAATTCATTCAGTTCACAGAAAAATTACTTTAAAAATAAATCTGTCGCCTTAGTTGGACCATCACCTCATTTAGAAGGAAAGTCTCTAGGCAAATTAATTGATAAATATGACATTGTTGTAAGAATTAATGAACTAGGTATTTCTAAAAAAAACTTCGAAGATTATGGAAAAATGTCTAATGTAGTATTTTTAACTTTAAATAGTGGATCTATAAGTATTTATAAAGAGATGATTGATAAATACGATTTATCTTCAATAGATATGTTGGTTCATCCCAGACACTTACAAAATAAGAATCCTTTTAAAGAGAACCAAATAAATGATGATGTCTTAGAACTATTTAAAAAACTGGAACTTGATTTAGATTTTTATCAGGTGGAATTTCCAAGCTTTATTGAAGTCTGTAAAATATTTGATTGTTTTCCAAGTACTGGGTCTCTTGCTATATATCATTTATCTCATTTGGAAATAAAAGAACTCTTTGTATGTGGGTTCTCGTTTTACACAACTAAGTATAATTACAATAAATTAAAGTCTATAGTTTGGTTAAAGCATGGTCCTACAAACCAGAATATTATGAGATTCTCTGGGCATGAAACTTACAAAGAAGTTATCTGTATAAAAAAGTTTATAAAGAATACAAAAATTGAAAAGATTGATGGTGACAAACTATTTAGAAAAATCATACTATCTAAATCAAATATATATTTTTTAAGTAGAAGATTTTACATAAAATATATGAACCTTGACTATATGAAAAATTCAATAAAGCTTTTACTAAGATGGTTGGGAGTATCAAAGTTTATAAAAAAATGAAAAAACAAATAATTGAGCATAACAAAGCTGTTTTAGACGCTATTAAGCAGCTGGATGAATGTTCTGATAAATTCTTAATAATTACTAAAAATAAAAAAGTAGTAGGCACTTTAACAGATGGTGATATTCGTAGAGGTACAATCAGCGGAGTGGGCTTGACATCAAATGTGCTTGATATATGTAATCAAAACTTTAAGTATGGGAAAAGTTCTAATTCAGAAATAAGCAATCAAAAATTGTTAAAGTCGTTAGGTTCTTATTTTTTACCAATATTAAATGAAAAAATGGAATTAATTGATATATTGGTCGATAAAGTTGACTTTAAACTAAAAAAAGTTGATGCTCTAGCATTAATTCTTGCAGGTGGCTTAGGTAAAAGAATGGGATCATTAACAATGAATACTCCTAAACCGTTGCTAGAGGTTGATGAAAAACCTTTAATTGGACACATACTTGAAAATTTATCTTTGAATGGATTTACAGAAGTTGTGATATCAACTTACTATAAAGCGGAGCAAATAATAAATAAAATTGGTGATGGCAAGAAATATGGACTTAATATTGAATATATAATTGAAGATGAACCTCTTGGTACGTTTGGACCAGTGGCCTTAATAAATAAACAATTCAATAACTTATTGTTAATAAATGGAGATGTTCTTACAAAATTGAAACTAAATAAAATAGTTGAGTACCATATTTCCAAAAAAAGTGATATTACTTTAGGTGTGATTCCCTACTTTTTAAACGTCCCTTTTGGCGTACTAGATTTTGATGAAGATACTTTTGTTGAAATAATTGAAAAACCTGAATATAAGCATTTCGTTAATTCTGGAATTAATGTTTTTAGCAAAAAATCTATTGAGAAATTAAAAGACAATACTGTGAAAATGGACTTACCGGAATTTGTAAATACTTACCAAAATAAAAAGTCAGTATCAAAATTTGATATAAAAGACTATTGGATAGATGTTGGAACTCCAGAAAGTTTGAAAAAAGCTATGAATGAATGGTCTGATAGTGCTGAATAAAAATGATATTATAATAGTTGCTGCAAGAAAAGGTTCTAAAGGGCTTAGGAACAAGAATAAGCTTTTATTTGATGGTGAACCTATGTTTATAAGAACTTTAAATCAAGCAACTAGATTAAGTAATAATATAATTTTTTCGTCTGATGATGAAGAAATGCTAAGTGAATCACTAAAAGTCAATAGAGATATAGTGAATATAAAAAGACCTAAAAATTTAGCTTTTAGTTCCTCACCAAAATTACCCGTATTAAGACATGCTATAAATTATTACCTTAATCAGGGGAACGATATACCTGAAAATATTATTGATTTACAGGTAACCAGTCCTTTACGCCTAGATAGCGAGATAACCAAAGCTTATAATGTTTTTGTAAAACAAAATAACAAATTTAATAATTTAATTTCTATTTCAAAATCACTCTATCATCCGAGCTACAACTTGGTAAAGATAACTAAAAACTCAAAAGCGACTCTTTTAGATTTCAACAAAACTATAACTGGCAGAGAAATGCTTTTAAACAATTATCAAATAAATGGCTCAATATTTATTTGGAAATATAGTGAAATTCTGAAAAATGAAAATGGTTTGATTAGAAACAATACCTATGGGTTTGAAACAGACTCAATAACATCTCACGATATTGATTCAGAAATCGACTTTATTGTCGCTGAAGCAATTTATAATTCAAAACTTTACAAAAATTTTATTATATCTAGCTGATTCAAATTCAGTAGATTTAAGTATTTTTTCTATTTTTGAAGAAACATTGCCAAAATAATATGGATTTTCAATCTGATTACTGTAAATGTTTTCTTTATAATTTCTTAAGACATTATTAATTTCTTTGATAATTTGTTTAGGATTGTTATTAATCATAGTTGTGTTTATACCACTTACTCTCCCGTTTTGTCTTTTTCCATATGATAAATTTGGACAATTAAAACTTACGGTCTCTTTTATGCCAGATGAAGAATTACCGAGAAAAATAACCTTTTTATTTGTAGTATTCTTTAAATTAAACAAACCGTGCAAGTCAGCACTCCCAAATGACTTATAAAGAGAAAAGTTATTAAATTTATTATTC
>MDTB01205021.1_pt1 | contig 26980 bp, 29 predicted proteins | sample 811161 | NCBI WGS metagenome assembly MDTB01 (sample SAMN05326650, study PRJNA326480) | marine metagenome | isolation source: seawater | place: Mediterranean Sea | collected 2009 | reverse complement strand
TCAATCGGTGCTTCTGCTTCATTTGGAAGCTTATCTGTTGTTGTTGTTCAAGACCAACATGACGCTGCAAGTACTGCTTCAGACGAAACAAACTATTCTGCAGAATATGCTTTAGGTGATATAGTGCTTGGTGCTCAAGGAAATGATACTGCGTCATCAATTTCTGCTGCATACACAATTGCACCAGGAATGACATTTGAAATGGGTAATGAAGATGACGGTACAGTAGATACTGCAACTGCTACTCTTGAACTAGTATTCTAATTTAGTTTTATTAGAATCTATAAAAGCGGGGTTCGCCCCGCTTTTTTTTGTTTTGATTTTCTAAATATTATTGTTAATTGTATTTTAAACTAAGTTAATTTATTATCTGATAATCTTTTGAATTTGGGAAACATTAAATGCGCATTATTTTAGTTTTAATTGTTATATTATTTTCTTCTTGTTCTAATTTTAAAGCCCCAGAACCTGAGCCAAAAAAACCATCATTACTTGGAAACTTAAAATTTGATACTGATAGTAAAGGATTGTTTTCTGATTCTACTGATCCTTTTGGAACTGAGTATACCGAAGACTTTCCTATTAATTCTTTGTTATGGCAGGCGAGTATAGATATAATTAGTGTTTTATCATTAGAGACTGTAGACCCAAAATCAGGTGTAATTTCTACTCACTGGAATACTTTGGATGAAAATAAAAACATACAATATAAGATTAATCTTTATTTTCTAAGTCCAGACTTAAATGCTATGTCAATTAATGTCTCTGTTATAAGACAAAAAAAGAATGATGGTCTATGGATTAGTGATGGACACAGTAATGAACTTTCAAACAAAATTGAAGATCTAATTTTAACTCGAGCTAAAGAAATAAGACAATTACAAGAATAAGTATATTTTCAGAAATGTTAAAGAGCAAAAAACACCTTCTTGAAAAGAAATGGCAAGATACTTGGAATAAAAGCCTTTCTTTTAAAACACCTACAGAAGAAAAAGATAAAAAGTCAAAGTATTATGTCTTAGAAATGTTTCCTTACCCCAGTGGAAGAATACATATGGGTCATGTTAGAAATTATACTTTAGGTGATGTTGTAGCTAGATATAAAAAAATGAAGGGTTTTAATGTTCTTCATCCAATGGGTTGGGATGCATTTGGTTTGCCTGCAGAAAATGCTGCAAAAGAAAGAAATACTCACCCTGAAAAATGGACAAAAGAAAACATTTCTTCTATGAAAAGCCAATTAAAAAGTATGGGTTTATCTTATGATTGGGATAGAGAAGTATCAACTTGCGAACCAAATTATTATAAATATGAACAAAAAATGTTCTTAGATTTTTTTTCAAATGGACTTGCTTATAGGAAGGAAAGTTGGGTTAACTGGGATCCTGTTGAAAATACTGTTTTAGCTAATGAACAGGTTATTGATGGTTGTGGATGGAGATCTGGAGCACCAGTAGAAAAAAAACTTTTAAACCAATGGTTTTTAAAAATGACTGCTTTTGCAGATGAATTATTAGACTCAATAAAAGGGTTAAATAATTGGCCTGAACGAGTAAAATTAATGCAGAAAAATTGGATAGGAAAATCTTATGGATGTGAAATATCTTTTAAAACTAGTAAAAATGAAAATTATATAAATGTTTTTACAACAAGGCCTGATACAATTTTTGGTGCTTCTTTTATAGCTTTAGCTCCCTCACACCCTTTTTCTGAAAGTTTATCCAAAAAAAATATAAACTTAAAAAATTTCATTTTTGATTGTAATAAAAGCTCAACATCAGAAGAAGAATTAGAAAAGGCAGAAAAAAAAGGGTTTTATACTGGGATAGATGTTATTCATCCATTTAAGGAAAATTGCGTTTTACCTGTGTATGTAGCTAATTTCGTTTTAATGGAATATGGAACTGGTGCTATATTTGGATGTCCTGCCCATGATCAAAGAGACTTGGATTTCGCAATAAAATATGAACTACCTGTATTACCTGTTGTTAAACCATTTAACTATGAAAATGATGATTTTGTTATAACTGATAAAGCATATTCGGATGACGGAATTTTAATAAACTCAGATTTTCTAAATGATTTGGATATAGAGAGTGGCAAAAAGAAAATGATTTCTCTCATAAAGAAAAATAACTTAGGAAAAAAGAAAATAACTTGGCGTCTCCGTGATTGGGGTGTATCTCGACAGAGATACTGGGGGTGTCCAATACCTTTTATTCATTGTAAAAATTGTGGCATAGTTCCAGTACCAGAAAAAAACCTTCCGGTCACACTTCCAAAAGATGTTAATCTTTCAATTCCGGGTAACCCACTAGACGAACATCCAACATGGAAACATGTTAATTGTCCAAAATGTGATTGTTCTGCAGTTCGTGAAACTGATACTTTTGATACTTTTTTTGAATCTTCATGGTATTTCATTAGATTTACAGACATTAATAATTCTCAAGCTTTTACAAAGGATAAAGCTGATTACTGGATGCCTGTTGACCAGTATATTGGTGGGGTTGAACATGCAGTTTTACATTTGCTTTATTCTAGGTTTTTCACAAGAGCTCTTAAAAAGTGTGGTTATTCTTCATTTGAAGAACCCTTTAATGGGTTGTTAACTCAAGGGATGGTTTGTCACCAAACTTTTAAAACTCAAAATGGTGAGTGGTTGTTCCCAAATGAAGTAAACAAAACTAATAATGATTTTTTTAGAAACACCACCGGTGAAAAAGTTATTACCGGTAGAATAGAAAAAATGAGTAAATCTAAGAAAAATGTTATTGATCCTGAAAAAATAATTAAAGAATATGGTGCTGACACTGCAAGGCTATTTATGGTATCAGATTCTCCACCCGAAAGAGATATGATTTGGAGTATTGATGGGGTTGAAGGTTCTTTTAGATTTCTAAACAAAATTCTCAAAATGGCAGATGAAACTAATAATATAGAAACATTAAAAAATTTAGATAGAAAAAAAATAATGGAAAATAACCTAGTTTTTTTTCATAAGCTTCATTCTTTGATTTTTGATATTACTAACAGTATTGAAAACTTTAAGTTTAATATCTGTATTGCAAAATTATATGAACTTTCAAATTTAATATCTAATCTAAAAATTAATGATGATGATGAGTCTTTCCTGAGGATACATTCTTTATCTATTTTTTCAAAACTGTTGTCTCCATTTGCCCCCCATCATGCTGAAGAAATCTGGCAAATGCTTGGAAATAGGGGTTTAGTTGTTAATAAAAGTTGGCCGTTATACGAAGAAAGGTTTATTAAGAGCGATAAGATTACTTCTGGTGTTCAAGTGAATGGAAAACTTAAAGGAACCATAGAATACAATAATAACATGGGTTCTGATGAAATTGAAAAATTAGCATTATCATTAAATTCAGTTAAGAAAATTTTAGAAAAGAAAAGAGCAAAAAAAATTATTGTTATACCTGGGAAAATTGTAAATGTTGTTGTTTAAAAAATTAATTTTTTTATTTTTGTCTTTGTCTTTATTTGGATCATGCTCATACAATTCAAATTTAGATAACTTTAGGGGTTTAGACGTTTCAGACTCGCTTTCTAATATTCATATTATAACAAAAAACAAAAGAACACATCAAATCGCCAGGTTTGAACTAGAGAAAATCTTTAATTCTTTAAATTCATACAATTCTTCTAAAAACCTAAAGTATTCTTTAGATTTTAATATAGAAGAAAGTATTTCAGGTAATATTTTATCTACATATTTAAGTACTATGACATTTAATGTTAGTTTTACACTAACAGAAAATTCTAATAATCGTGAAATATTCCATGATGAATTTAAAATAATATCTTCTTTTGGTTCTTTAGAATCTTTGTATGGTAAAGAGCAAGCCCAAAAAAACACCACCACTAAACTCTCAATATCTTCAGCAACTGAAATTTATTTTAGATTGCGATATTTCTTTTCAAATTTATAAAATAATAATGAAGCTAAATAGCAATCAAATCCAGAGTTTCTTAGAATCGCCAAATAAAAATACTCCCGTCATAATTATTTTTGGTCCAGATGATGGGTTATGCAAAGAATATGTTTCATTATTAATAAGAAAGTTTGAATTTAAAATTGATGACCCTTTTCAAACGTCAATAGTTAGTTCCGATGATTTTGAGAGTTACCCAAATAAATTATTAGACGAAGCTTCATCCATATCATTTTCTAATGAAAAAAAATTGGTTTTATATAAGTCTAATGGTGATTTAAGTAAATCATCTTTAAATCATATTACTGTTAACTTAAAAAACCTACTAAATGATCATAAAATTATAAATAATATTGTTATTTTAGAACTTGGAAATATTAAGTCATCATCAGATTTTATTAAAATTGTTAATAATTCTAGGTTTTGTGTTTCATTAGCTTGTTATAATGATGATGTTTCTAATTTAAATAAAGTTATTGAGTTAAATCTTCAAGAACATGATACTTCAATAGATAGAGATGCTTTGGAATTTTTCATAGTTAACTCAGGAAATGATAGAAAAAACACTCTAAAAGAATTAGATAAAATATTATCTTATATTTTTCCAAAAAAAAACATTAGTTTTGATGATGTTAATAATTGTTTGAGTAGTAATAATTTAGTAAGTCTTGAAGATATTGCTTTTTCCGCTATTTTTAATAACCATAAGAAATTAGTGTTGCAACTTGAAGCCGTCTTATCATCCGGAGTTCATCCAATTGTTGTACTTAAGTCTATTATAAATGTCTTAAACATTATTTTTGATTCAAGAAACCTCATAGATAATGGTGATAATATATCTGATGCTCTAAATAAATCTTCTAAATATATTTTTTGGAAATCTAGAGATAATTACATAAAATCTATTAAATATTGGAGCACAAAAAAAGTTGGAATAGTTCTAGATAAGTTAATAAGTATTGAAGAAAAATTAAAGTTATATTCAAATAACGATACTGTTGTATTAATGCAAACTTTAATAAATTTTTCCAAAATTAGAGAATGATTTTGATACCGTGTTACGTCATTAATCTTTTAAGGAGAAAGGATCGTTTAACAAAAATATCTAATCACCTAAAATCTCTTAATATCAATTTTAAAAGATTTGATGCTATAGACGCCCAAACTGTTTCTAAAGAAATATTACTGAAAAATATGAAATTTAGTGGCCCTCTAGGTGAATTAAGTGATGGTGATAGAGCATGTTTTCAATCTCATTTTGAATTATGGAACTTAATATCTATAAGAGAAAATGGTCCAGTGTTGGTTCTTGAAGATGATGTTATTCTAAGTAAAAATGCTCCAAATATTCTTAAAAATCTTGACTGGATTCCAAAAGACTCGCAGATAATCAAAATAGATCGTTTTGGAAATAATAAACACAAAATTTTAATAAGCAAAGAATATTATAATTTAAATATAAATTATAAGTTACATTATTTACTTTCTAAGCATGGTGGTACAGGAGGATATATAATAACACCAAAAGGAATAAAAACTCTTTTAGAAATGAAGTCTAAAGTTAATGTTTCAGTAGACCATTATCTTTTTAATCCAAATAATTCTCAAATCTTTCATTTATTAAAGCCTCTTCAAATAGTTCCAAGTATTTGTGAACAACGAGATAATGTTTCAGATATACAGGGTTCAAGAGTAGTGCTAAGGAAAAAAACCTTAGGTTATTGTGTTCGAGAAATTATTAGAGGTTATTATGAAATAAGGTTGTTGCCTTTTCAAATGTTAAAATATTTATCAAAAAAAGCTAAACTAATAAAACCCAGATTCTTCTAAAACACTAGTCAGTTTTTTGAAATCTTTTTGATTTTTTTTCCAAGAGCCTATAGATGTTGTATAAATTTTTTCTCTGACTTGAGTGGCACTTACCGTCATAACTCTTCGTTTGTTTTCTTGAAAATTCATCATTTTTGATTCCCATTTCAGCCCACAAAAGTTCGATAGTTTAGGAATTAATTCTTCGGGCCTTAAAACTAGATCCTCGTAACTACATTCATATATTTCATCCATAAAAATCTCTTTCCAAAAAGCCATAATTTGATGATATAAACAATAATATTTAGCTAGTTTTTCTTGGTTATAAGCATACCCATTAGTCTTATTTGTAAAAAAACTTTTAAATATTGAATAGCAATTATCAACTGGGTTTCTTTTAACATGAATAATTTTAGCATTTTTAAAGGTAGCTTTTATTAACCCTAACCACCTAAAGTTTCCTAAAAGTTTGTCAGTGACTAAATTTTCATTTGTGCTGATTAAGCACATTTTATTATGATAAAAATTAAACATACTTTCCAATAGAGATTTATTTGGATTTGATAAAATTGTTGGGTATCGCATACCTAAAACACCTTTATTTTCCCCCATAAGAATAAAGTCTTCTAAAAAAGGTAGTTCGCCACCCCCGTAAACATCTGAATTAGTTGATAAAATTTGCTCTACTAAAGAAGTTCCTGATCTGGGCATTCCAATAATAAAAATTGGTGTTTTCTTTAATTCTTTTGTAATTGTGAGAGTAGTGATTTTTTCTTTAGTAAAAACTTTCATAATTTTTTCAAGAAAAACCTTTTCTTGATTTAAATCGAATTTCAAGAGATTATCTTGAATGTCATTGGCTCTAATACAATAATCAAAGCTATCATTAAATTTTCCCACTTTTTCTAGAGCGTTTGACAAGGCAAAACCTATGTTAACTTTATCGTTTACTTTAATATCCTTATTATCAAATAAATTTTTTAATGCTTTTATATGATTATCTTTTTTAGATTTATATTTTTTTATTCTTGATAAAAGTCTATGTAAATAACCGTCTGTATTGTTTTTTTTCAATAACATATTTATATTTTCTTCTGCCTTATTAAACTCCCCTAGTGAAAACAATAGGTTAATATACTGAATATTAGTTTCATAAATATTTGGATTTATCTTTATTGATTTTTCTAAGTAAATGAGGGCGTCTTTATTTTTATTAATTTGAATTGATGAATAAGATAAAAAATTGTATATAGAAAATTCTTCTTTAAAACTTTGTAGTAAGTGTTTTGACAGAAAGTAGAGTTCATAAAATTGTTTTTTATTCTTTATTTCTTCTAAATATTTTCTATGTTTTTCTTCAAACCTTAAAAAATACGTTAGTCCTGATGAATTATTAAATTTTGAAAACAGTATTTTCTTCACTTGTTTTTTTGCTTCTATATGGTTTTTAAATTTATCTAATATTTCTGAATAAATTTTTAGAGCATTTTCAAAATTTTTTTCTTTTTGAAAAACTTTTCCTTCTTGTAATTTATGTTTAATATTCATCTAGTTTTAAGTTTTTAAACCAAGTTTATTAAGAATATAGTTTAATTGTTCATCAGAGTGGCAGTTAACAGTTATCTTTGATGATTTATTTAAATTGTCATATTTAATAAGAACTTTTAGTCCTAATAAATTAGAAATTTCATTTTCAATATCTTCTAAATTTTCAAAATTTTCGTTTTTTGTATTTTTCTTAGTTTTCTTAGTTTTCTTTTTATTTGCCGATATGTTGCTAATTAAATTTTCTGTTTCTCGAACACTCAAATTATTTTTAATAATCTTATAAGATAAATCTACAGCTAAAGGGTTATCAATTAGTGCTCTTGCATGACCATAAGAAATTTTTTTATCATCTAAGAGTTCAATGACTTTTTTTGGTAATTTTAAAAGTCTTAATATATTTGTAATTTGAGATCTCGATTTGCCCAGTTTTTTTGCAACTGTTTCTTGGGTATAATTGAAATCATTGATTAGTTTCTTATAACCTATTGCTTCTTCAACAATTGAAAGATCATCTCTTTGAATGTTTTCAATAAGAGAAATTTCTGATGCCAAATTATTTTCAATATTTTGATATATTATTGAAGGAATATTGTGCACTTTTGCTATTTGGCATGCTCTCCATCTTCTTTCGCCTGCTATAATAAAGTATGTTTCATCTGAGTTTTTTTTTGAAACTATTATTGGGTTAATTACACCTTTTTGTTGAATTGAATTTGCAAGATCTTTGATATCACTCTCCGAAAACCTTTTTCTTGCTTGCCAAGGTCCGGGTTTAATTTTTTCGATTGGTAATTTTATTATTGAGTCAGATGAGACTGTATTATCCTCTTCAACATCTTGACCTAAAAGAGATGTTAGGCCTCTTCCTAAAACTTGCTTTTTACTTTTCATTTTTTCCTCTTTCAATGTTTATAATTTCAGCAGCAAGCGATACATAGGCTTTAGACCCTAAGCATGCTGTGTCATATAACATAATTGGTAACCCATGAGATGGTGCCTCAGAAACCCTAACATTTCTTGGAATAATAGTTTCATAAACCTTTTCTTTAAAATGTTTCCTTACATCGTTTTCAATAAGTTCTGATAGCTTGTTCCTGTTATCAAACATTGTAAGTAAAATTCCTTTAAGCTTTAGTTTTTTATTTAATGATTTTTTAACTATGTCAATTGTTTTAAGGAGTTGTGTTAGCCCTTCTAAGGCATAAAACTCACACTGCAATGGAACAATGACATCATCTGAACTAGTAAGAGCATTTAGGGTTAATAAACCTAGACTAGGTGGACAATCAATAAAAACATAATCATATAAATCTAAAATTTTTACTAGTTTAGATGATAGAAACCTTTCTCTATCTTTAAAAGAGGATATTTCAACCTCTGCAGCTGATAAATTTATAGAAGACGGAATTACATCTAAACCAGGTATTACTGTTTTATTAATACAGTTTTTGATTTCGCTCAGTGATGAAATTACTGAATAGATATCCTTTTTATTATTATTTTTTGCCAAACCGAGGCCTGTAGAAGCATTTCCTTGAGGATCAAAATCTACTAGTAAAACTTTATATTCTAGGGTAGCAAAAGCAGTTGCAAGGTTAATAGCTGTTGTAGTTTTTCCAACACCACCTTTTTGATTCGATATAGATATTACTTTTGCTTTTTTGACTGTCATTATAAAGATTTAAGCTTTTATAAAATTACATATAACTATTTTTGAATTAAGATTAGACAGACTTTTCAAAAGGTTAAAAGTTGGTAATAATTTCATTTTTTTCCTATATGAATTATTCCAATAAGTTTCTGCAAACTTAATTTCTTCTTCGGCATTTTTTCCCTTAAATAAAATAAATCTAGTTTCATGGTTTATGTTTTTTACCAAGTAGTCGAAGATTCTATAAATAGGAGCAAAAGCTCTTGCTGTAAAAACGTTCGATCTAATTGGAAAAATATCTTCAATTCTAGAATTTAAAATTTCTACATTAATATCACATAATCTAGAAACCTCATTTAAAAAAATTGTTTTTTTTTGATCTGACTCTACTAACTTAATATCTTTTACACCCATAATTGACCAAATAATACCAGGCAAACCAGCCCCTGATCCAACATCAATTATTTTTTGATTATATTTTGATGCTATTCCAGCCACTTGACCACAGTCATAAACATGCCTTTTCCATGGATCTAATAATGTTGATTTGCCCACTAAATTTAGTTTTTCTTGCCATTTTTTTAAAGTATACAAGTATAGTTCTAACTTTTCTTTTGTTTCATGTGAAACATTAAGTTTTCTCTGACACTCTTCTGGTGACATTATTAAAGAGTTATGCTGCATGTTTTTTTAAATATCTCATTATAGTAACAAGAGCTGTTGGAGTTATTCCATACAGTCGTGACGCTTGGCCTATAGTCTCTGGTTTAATTAAGTTAAGTTTCTCAATAACCTCAGAAGATAAACCTCCAACTTTATTGTAATCTATATTAATCGGTATCACTAAACGTTCATCTTTAACAAAAGAGTCTATGTCATGCTTTTGACGCTTAAGGTAACCTGAGTAAATTGTATCATTTCTTATTTGATCCAACATATCTTTATCATAATTTTTAAGTTGCGGCCAAATTTTAAAAAAATCTTCTATAGTATACTGGTTAAGAGCAAATATATTTATAACATCTCTTTTTCTTGAATCACGTGGTGGTTTAATATTGTTATCTATAAGTGTTTTAGTATCAGTTTTTAATGATTTTAATGACTCTAAGGTTTCATGAAGTTTTAATTTTTTTTCTTTCCATAAATTAGCCCTAGAATTACTGACAAACCCATAATTTACACCTATATCTGTTAGTCTAATGTCGGCATTATCACATCTTAATAGAAGCCTGTATTCTGCTCTAGATGTGAACATTCTATATGGTTCAGGAGCTCCTTTTGTAACTAAATCGTCAATCATAACTCCTATGTATGCTTCGTTTCTAGACAAAATAAAGTTTGGTTTTTTCCCCTGAGCTCTAATCGCAGAGTTAACCCCAGCAACAAGGCCTTGAGCTGCTGCTTCTTCATATCCAGTTGTACCATTTATTTGACCAGCTAAAAAGATTCCTTTAAAGTTGTTTATTTCTAATGTTCTATTTAAACATCTTGGATCAACATGATCATACTCAATAGCATACCCATATTGAGAAATGACTGCGTTTTCCAAACCAGGTATTGTTTTCAAAAATTCACCTTGGACATTTTTTGGAAGAGATGTGGAAATTCCATTAGGGTAAACTAGGGGGTCATTCAAACCTTCAGGCTCCAAAAAAATTTGATGTGACTTTTTTTCTGGAAAACGAAATATTTTATCTTCTATAGATGGGCAATACCTTGGACCTGAACTTTCAATTTTACCGCTATAAACAGCAGATAGGTTAATGTTTTTTTTAATTGTTTCAAATTTTTTTTCATTTGTGTGAGTCAAAAAACAATTAATCTGTCTTTGACTAATTTTACTGTTAACATATGAAAATGGTTTGGGTCTTAAATCACCCTTTTGACACTCCAAAATACTCCAGTTTATTGAATTTGATAAAATTCTAGGAGGAGTTCCAGTTTTTAAACGTTTTATTGGTAATCCAATTTTATTGAGAGATCTAGATATACCAGAAACAGATTTTTCTCCTAATCTTCCTGCGGAAGATGATTCATTACCAACATGAATTAAACCATTTAAAAAAGTTCCTGTTGTTAAAACTATTGAACTACATGAGATAATTGTTTTATTGGCTAAAACAATGTTTTTAAGTTTTTTTCCATCAAAATTAATTTTTTCAACTGTTCCTTCAATAATAGTTAAATTTTCAGAAACTGATACCAAATCAAAAACCGCTTTTTTATATAATTTTCTATCAGCTTGTGCTCTTGGGCCTTGGACTGCTGGGCCACGTGATTGATTTAATATTTTAAAGTGGATGCCAGATAAGTCTATTGCTTTAGCCATTAAACCATCTAATGCATCTATCTCTCTCACAAGGTGACCCTTACCAAGGCCTCCAATTGCCGGATTACAAGACATTTGTCCAATTGTTGAGATACTAGAAGTTACCATTGCAGTGTTTGCTCCCATTCTTGCCGAAGCGGACGCCGCTTCTGTCCCTGCATGACCTCCACCAATTACAACAACGTCATAAAAACTCATAATTACTTTCCAATGCAAAAATTACTAAAAATGGAATCAAGTATATTTTCTATATCTACTAACCCAGTTACTCTACTTATTTCAAATAGTGACTTTCTAAGATCCTCAGCTATTAGTTCAGGGTTTTTATTTATATCTATCTTTTCTATTCTTTCAAGACAATTTTTAATGTTATTAGCTGCTATTATGTGCCTATGCCTTAATAAAGTGGGTGGGACAAAACTATTGGTAACTTTTTCTATACAAGTATTAATTTTTTCCAATAGCTTAGAAATTCCTATTTCAGTTTTAGTAGATATTAAAAAAAAGTCATTACAACTAAAAATTTTGTTTTTTACTAAATCAATTTTATTTACAACATTTATATTTAATATTCCCATTTTAGGCACATTATCCAGTTCTTTTTTCCAATCTTTAACAGTTACATCTACCATACTTATTTGAATTTCAGATATTTTTGCTAACTCTATCGCTCTTCTTATACCTTCAGTCTCAATTTTGTTTTCTGTAACTTTTAAACCTGCAGTATCATAAAGGTTAACTAGATTTCCATTTATTTCTAATGAAGTGCTTACGATATCTCTTGTAGTCCCTTCATTGCTGTCAACAATTGAAACGTTCTTATTTGTAATAGTATTAATTAAAGATGATTTTCCAGCGTTTGGAGGTCCAACAACTGAAACCTTCACCCCTTCTTTGATAATTTTTGCTTTTTCTGAGTTTTTAAGTTGATGAATAATTTCCTTTTTTAGACTCAAAAGCAAATCATAAAAATTTTTTACAATATCTTTTGGTAGGTCTTCATCAGAAAAATCAATATTACTTTCAATTAAAGCATTAAGGCTAATTATATTGTTTCTCCAAGAATTAAGCTCTCTCGAAACCCCACCTAAAAAAGCATTCTGAGCTTGTATACGTTGTTTTTCTGTATAAGAGTTATAGAGATCATCTAAACCTTCTATTTGTATCAGATCCATTTTATTATTATCAAACGCTTGTTTTGAGAATTCTCCAGGTTCTGCGGCGTAAACACCTTTGTATAAAAGCAAGGTTTCTTGAAATTCTTTTATTATGGAGGGGCTTCCATGCATATGAAACTCAACTAAATCTTCACCTGTAAGACTCTTTGGTTTTTCAAAATAAAGAACTATTGCTTGATCTAAGCGTGAACCATCTTTTTTTTTGATGTTGGCCAGATTAATTTTATTAGGTTCAATCGAATTTTCGCACAAATTTTTAATTATATTTTTTACTTTTGGGCCTGAAACACGAAAAATGCAAATTGGGTTTATCTTAGCACCTGACAGAGAAGCAAAGATAGTTTTTCTAGCCATTTTAAGTATGTTCCACGTGAAACATTTTAACTGTTCATTTGAGTAAAAAAATCTTCATTGTTTTTAGCAGTTTTTAACTTATCTAACAAAAATTCCATTGCATCAACTGGGCCCATCTGCATAAGGACTCTTCTTAAGACCCACATTTTAGTGAGTGTTCCTTTATCAACTAATAATTCTTCTTTTCTCGTTCCTGACCTTGTAATGTCAATAGCTGGGAATGTTCTCTTATCTGCAAGTTTTCTATCTAAAATTACTTCGCTATTTCCTGTTCCTTTAAATTCCTCGAAAATAACTTCGTCCATTCGAGATCCAGTTTCTACCAGTGCTGTTGCAATAATAGTTAATGAGCCTCCTTCTTCAATGTTTCTGGCAGCACCAAAAAATCTTTTTGGTCTTTGTAGGGCGTTTGCGTCTACTCCTCCTGTTAAAACTTTTCCAGAACTTGGTACTACTGTATTGTATGCTCTTGCAAGTCGTGTGATACTGTCTAATAGTATTATTACATCCTTCTTGTGTTCTACTAATCTTTTTGCTTTTTCAATAACTATATCAGTAATTTGTACATGTCTTGAAGCCGGTTCATCAAAAGTAGATGAAATTACTTCTCCTTTGACAGATCTTTGCATATCAGTTACTTCCTCAGGTCTTTCATCAATAAGTAAAACGATTAAATAGATTTCTGGGTGATTAACAGCTAAAGCCTTAGCTATCGATTGTAACATAACTGTTTTACCTGTTCTAGGGGGGGCAACAATTAGAGCCCTCTGCCCCTTACCTAATGGAGCAATTAGGTCAATGACCCTTGGTACATTGTCTTGATCTTTTTTATCAAGATCTTGTTCTGTTTCTAAAACAATCTTTTTTTCTGGATATAAAGGGGTTAGATTATCAAAGTTTATTCTATGTCTTACTGCCTCTGGTTCTTCAAAATTAATAGACTCCACTTTTAACAAAGCAAAGTATCTTTCACCATCTTTAGGCGATCTAATTTGACCTTCAACTGTATCACCCGTCCTTAAACTGAATCTTCGTACTTGGTTTGGAGAAACATATATGTCGTCTGGTCCCGGTAAATAATTTGCTTCAGGTGAACGGAGAAAACCAAAACCATCTGACAAAACTTCTAAAACACCATTGCCATTAATCGCAATATCATCTTCTGCTAATTTTTTCAGAATTGAAAACAGCATATCTTGTTTTCTTAATGTGCTTACATTTTCAATTTCTAAGTCTTCAGCGTATTTTAATAATTCTTTAGGACTTTTATTTTTAAGTTCTTGTAAATGCATCTTTAAAGGATTTTATGTGGGATTTCAAAAAGGTCTAAATACAATTAATATCACAATTATAATCATAATACAAGTTGGAATTTCATTCCAAATTCTTAACTGTAAATCGCTATAGGATTTAATATTTTTCTCTAATTCTTTTCTAATTATAGAAAATTTTGCATGAACTGCAGAAAGGATAATGACAAAAATAAATTTAGTAACAATAGAAAGATCATATATCAAGTATGGCTTATTAATTAACATTCCTATTCCACTAAAGTAAGTAAAAAGCATAGCTGGTAACATAATGACTCTAGCTAAATTTCTTTCCATTATTATAAAAGTTTCAGACTGAATAGAACCTAATGGCGAGTTATTATGATAAATAAATAATCTTGGAAGATAAAGTAATGCAGCCATCCAGCTTATAAATGATAATATATGAATAACTTTTAAAATTAGATAAATTATAACTTTAAAATCTCCTTATAATACTTAAAACTTTGTTTACATTCTCAACAGGTGTATCTTTAATAATACCGTGCCCCACATTAAAAATATGTTTTCTTCCTTTAGTTAGCTCTAGAATCTTTCTTGTTTCTACTACTAATTCCTCACCACCTTTTAATAAAGTTTGTGGACTTAAATTACCTTGAAGAACAACATTTGAAGAAATGTTTTTTAACAACCAGTTTAAATCTATAGTATGATCAACACCTAAAACATCAGAATTTATTTCTCTATGAAATGAAATAATTTTCTCCCCTATACCTTTAGGATAAGTAATTGTAGTAAACTTTCGCCTAATTTTTTTCATTATGTTTTTAGTAGGTGTTATTATTATATCATCAAATGAATCTTCTGGTACAAGTGACGCCCAACTATCAAAAATCATTAAAGTGTCACAACCACTCTCACCTTGTCTTAATAGGTGATCAGTGGAAATATCAGTTATTATATCTAATAGATCTAGTAAAATAGTCTTATTTGTTTTAATCCATGATTTAGATCTCGTAAAATTGGATTTGCTTGAACCATCTATCATGTAACACGCTACTGTCCAAGGAGAACCACAAAACCCTATTAGTCCTTTCTTTTTACTTAAAGAGGCTCTAATTTTTTTTATAACCTCATAGGTATTAATCTCACTACTTAAATTAATACTTTTCTCTCTCATTCTATTTATAAGATTGTAATCTAAGTGTTCTAAAACAGGTCCTTGTTTCTCAGTAAAAGAAACATCCTGCCCTAGAAGTTTAGGTATCACTAAAATATCTGAGAATACTATAGCGCTGTCTAAATTGAATCTTTGAACTGGCTGTAAACTAATATCAGTAGCTTTATTAATATTGTTACACAATGAGAGGAAGTTTTCTTCTGTCTTTCTTATTAATTTATATTCAGGCAAATATCTTCCTGCTTGTCTTAGAAACCATACGTAATTTTTCATTTCGTAATTATTATCTAAATAATTCTTTATCATAATTTATAGATTGTTATTGTTGTATAAGTTTAGAATATATGTATTAAAAACTATTATAAAGTTATTAACAGCTTATATTAATATAACTAATTGAAAAGAAACAAGATAAAAACTTTTACACATTTTATAAATTTTATAATCAATTATTATTTTAAAATTTATTATGTTAATAAATATTATAAAAGTTTATAACATTAGACAATAATGAAAAATTTTGTCAGACATTAACTTTTTACACATGTTATGAACAGTTTATATAACAATAAAAATAAAGTCTTAAAAGTTCACCTTATTTCAGACGCAACCGGAGAAACTATTCAACTAGCACTCTCTGCATGTATGGCTCAATTTCCATCAATAAAGCCAGATATAGAGATCTGGAATTTTGTTAATAACTCATCAAAAATAGTAGATGTCATAAAAAAAATAAAATTGAGACCAGGGTTTATAATGTTTTCAATTGTTAATGAAGATAACAAGAAAAAACTCGAAAGTCTTTGTAAAATCGAAAAATTCACATATGTCTCAGTTTTAGATCCTATTTTAGAGAAATTAAAATCTATATTTTCAATTTCACAAACTGGATCTGCCGGCAGTCAATACAGATTAGATAAAAACTATTATTCAAGAATAGAAGCTCTAGACTATACCATGCAGCATGACGATGGAAATAATTTGGAGACATTAGAAATTGCAGATATCGTTTTAGTCGGTTTATCGAGAACATCAAAGACACCGACATCCATTTTTTTAGCTAACAAAGGCTATAAAGTTGGAAACATCCCTATAGTTTTAAATAAAGATATACCCAATCAACTTAAAAACTTAAATAGCCCAAAGGTTGTAGGGCTTATTTATGATCCAAGATATCTATCAAGAATACGACAGTCCAGACTGGAAACTATAGGAGATTTTTCTGGAAACAATTACTCAGATATAGACAATATTAGAAAAGAAGTTCTGCATGCTAGACAACTTTTTAGTATAAACAATTGGGTTACAATCGATGTAACCAGAAGATCGGTAGAAGAGACGTCAGCATCAATTCTGCAACTAATAGAGAAAAATGATTAAAGTAGCTATAACAGGTAATATTTGTTCAGGAAAAACATTTGTCCTCAACATATTGAAAACAAGTGGTTATCACACGTTTAGTAGCGATGAAATTATTAAAAATGATATATATAAAATGACAGGGGTGAAGGACAAAATATCAAAGAATTTTCCTGGAACTATAAATATAAATGGGGACATAAATATAGATCACTTAGCAAAGTTAATATTTGGTAAAGTAAAGAAAAGAAAGATGTTAGAAAATATAATTTACCCCCATCTCACTTTATTAAGAAAAAAATTTATTTATAGAAGTTATTTATTGGGAGCTAAATTAAGCTTTTATGAGGTTCCTTTGTTGTTTGAAAAAAACCTTCAAAGCAATTTTGATAAAGTGATACTAGTTACTTGCTCCAAAAGAATACGAAAAATACGGGCTCAGAAAAGAGAGAATCTAGATAACGAGAAACTTCAAAACATTTTAAAATCACAAATAAGTGACAGTAAGAAAATTAAAAAAGTAAATTTTATAATCAATACAGATTTAGATAAATTTTCTACTGTTTCTAAAATTAAAGCGATATTAAAAGAAATTCGGAGGTTGGGATGAGAGAAATAATACTAGATACAGAAACTACTGGGCTTGAAACAAAACAGGGCCACAGAATTATAGAAATTGGTTGCTTAGAAATGATAAACAGATCTGTAACAAACAATAATATTCATTTTTATATTAATCCAGAAAGGGAAAGTGATAAAGATGCATTGAAAGTTCATGGTCTTGATACTAATTTTCTTTCGCAAAAACCTAAGTTTATAGATATTGCAAAAAATCTAACAGATTTTTTAGGGGAATCAAATGTTGTTGCTCATAATGCAAAATTTGACATTGAATTTATAAATTATGAACTTGATATGTGTGGTTACTCAAAAAATAGAATTCATGAAGATAGAGTGGTTGACACTCTTTTATTGGCAAGAAAAAAATTTCCTGGATCTCCTGCTAGCCTAGATGCATTATGTAAAAAATTTAATATTAATCTTAGCCAAAGAAGCAAACATGGTGCTTTAATAGATGCTAGTCTTCTAAGTCAGGTCTATATAGAATTATTAGGCGGCAGACAAAAAGAATTCAATATTGATACAGCTTTAAAAATTGACTCACATAATAGTAAAGAAAATACTGAGCAAAAAAAAATTTTTACTAAAAGAGATCAAATATTAACACTTAGTGACGAAGATTTGAAGAAACATAATAAGTTATTACAAACTATTAGAAAGCCTATTTGGAAAAATTTTCTAATTTAAACCTTTCTTGTAAAGATTTAAAAAATCGATATTTGGAATATCTATTTGAGAAAATCCACCACCTTTAAAAATTTCCGAAAGAATGTTTTTAGCATATGGATAAATTAGAGAGGGTCCATCAACAAGTTGGTACTTTTTATTTTCATCCATAATTTGAAAAAAACCAGCGTAAGTAAAATCAAAAACAAGTAGAGTTTTACCGTCTAGAATTTTTTGAGTAGATATTATCATCTCGATCTCATACAAATTATTTTCTATAAACTTAGAATTAATTTTAAAATTAAAATTTTCTATTTTAATTTTTTGTTTTCTACCTTCGAACTTAATGAAATTAGGATTTTCAAAAGACAAATCCTTAATATAATGTTTTTTTAAAATTATTTTTTTTTCAGCCATCAGCTATCTGTCTTTTTTATTAGTAATAATTTTATTATTGTCTAAATGTGAGAAAGTTCCTTCAAAAATCTGATTGTTATTAAAATTATTATTTTTAAACATTTTGTAAAGGATATATTTCTTGATTAAGTTTTGAAAATATGTATTTAAAATTAAAAGACCAATTAAATCAGTTATAAATCCTGGTAGGATTAAACAAAAAACTGAAATAAATTTGAAGATCATAATATTTATATATTTTAAGTTGTTAAAAATATTCAATAGTTTCAAATTGTTAGATTGTTTTAAATTATTAAATATATAGATTGCTAATACAAATGTAAAAGAGATTTGTAAAATGATAAAATAAAGTGTGACATAGTTTGAAATTAAAAATATTAACACTATATCAAGAATTGGAAGTAATATTATTAAGGTAATGAGTTTTTTAATCATTTTTATATCTTGAGCTTTACATACTATAAACTATAATAAATAAAAAATGAAAATATTAATATTATGAATTTTGTTTTTCCTTATTTAGACATTCTTATATTAGCCTTTTTAGCAATATTTTTAGGTTTTAGACTAAAGAATTTGTTGGGGGAAAAATCTGGTTTTGAAGAAAAGACTAAAACCGATCAAAAACCATTAGAAAACAAAGAAAATGAGAATAAAATTGTACCGATTAACAAAAAGAGTAGGGAGTTAAAAGGTATTGACCTTATTAAAAGTATTGATAAATCCTTTACTGAGAATGATTTTAAGAATGGAGTAAAAAACGCATTTGATATTATTGTCAAAGCATTTTCAAATAGTGATACAGATACCCTAAAAAAGTTATTAAGCTATGATTTATTAAAAAATTTTACTAAAGTCATTACGGAAAGAACTGCTAAAAATGAAATTCATGAAACTATAATTTCTTCTGTAGATAAAATTGAAATTATAGATAGTAAATTAGTGTCAAATATAGCTAGAATAACAGTTGTAATCACATCTAGTCAATCAAATGTAATAAAAAATATTGATGGAAGTTTGATTGAAGGTAATGCTAATACTTATGAAACAATAAAAGACAAATGGTGTTTTGAAAAAGATATTACTATTTCAGATCCAATTTGGAGATTAGTAGAAACAGACTCTGCTGAATAAATTATATTTTTTATGAATGGATACGATGATTACGAGATTTGGAAAAATGTTACCAAATCAATTAAAATATATTCAAATAACAAAATTTCACCTAAAGTTAGAGAAGACTTAATAGTTGAAAAAAAAATAAAAAGGGGTTCCGACCCCAGTCCTATTGCCAAAGAAGAAACCGATAACTTTAATAGAAAAAACGAGCATCAAAAACAAATTAACAATAACAACCTAACGGTTGATTTGACAAACTTTGATAATAAGAAAACTGGAATCGATAGAAATACCCTAAAAAAAATTAGAAAAGGCAATTATCAAATTGATGATATTCTTGATCTCCACGGTACAAAATTAGTTGTGGCAGAATTAAGGGTAAAAAGCTTTATTAAACAAGCATTTAATGACCAAAAAAGCTTTTTATTAATTATCACTGGAAAGGGATTACATGGTAAAGGACAGATTAGAAAAAATATTTCATTTTGGTTAAATAGTTTTGAGTTTTCAAAAATGATACTTGCTTTTTCTAGTGCTGATAAAAAAGATGGTGGAGAAGGAGCCATTTATGTTAAATTACGCAGAAATAAATAAATTAACACTAAGCTTAGAGTACGAAATTGAAATTTATTAAGAATAATTCACAACTTCCACCTCCAAAAATCAATATAGAATTAATCAATAAGTTTGAAAAAGGAGACTTAGAAGAATTATGTGATGCTACAGAATTAGCTGTTTTAGAAGGTGGAGGTTTTGGTTGGATAAAACCCCCTCCTCGAAAAACATTAAAAGACTATTGGAATGGAGTTTTAATCATTCCAGAAAGAGATTTAGTTATAGGAAGGCTTGATAAAATTGTAGCAGGTTCCTGTCAAATAGTAATGCCCTCAAAAAACAATGAGGCTCAAAAACATATTTGTAACTTAACAACATTTTTTTTAGCACCTTGGGCAAGAGGTTATGGTATTTCTCCAAAGTTAATTGAATATGCAGAAAAGCATGTTTTAGAAAAAGGTTTTAAAGTTATTACACTAGATGTTAGAGAAACACAATTAAGGGCTATAGAAATTTATAAACAAAACGGATACAAATGTTTTGGCTCGAATGATTACTATGCAAATGTAAATGGTAAATACATTAAAGGATTATTTTTTTATAAAAATATTTCTTGATAAACAAAGTTAATAATATCTTTTTGAAATTTTATGAGGTTAATATGTCTAACTATAACAATGAAAATATTTTTTCAAAAATCTTAAAAAAACAAATACCTTGTAAAGAAATATCCAGTGACAAAAATAATTTTGCATTTGAAGATATTAATCCACAAGCACCTATTCATTCATTGATAATACCAAAAAATAAATTTAAAGATTTTAATGATTTTATTCAAGACGGAACTGATGAAGAGTTGGCATCATTTCTTAAATCAATTTATAATGTAGTAAAGAAAAAAAAAGTTGAAGAAAGTGGTTATAGAATTATTATTAATTGTGGTGATGATGGAAACCAAGAAGTTCCACATCTTCACGCTCATTTACTAGCAGGTAGAAATTTAGGAAAAATTCTTTCAAAAAAATAATTTACTGGCTTAATGACTCGCTAAGTATTAAGTAATTAACTATTTCATTAATATACTTAATATTTTTTGCAATAGAGATTACTTTGTTCATTTCATTCTTATCTTTTGAGACACCACTAATAAAAGCGATACCGTTCACAACATCTATGTTATAATTTGTCGATGAGACCTCTTTATCAGACAAAAGTTTAAATTTCAATGATGTTTCTGCAGTCAAATCTTTGGCGGCATCTCTAACAGAACTTCCATCACTAACTATTACTTCATTTATTACCTCTTTAACTCCTCGAACACTCCAAGTGAGTTTTGTAGACTCAATTCGAACATCTGGTTTCATAACTTTTCCAGTTAAAAGAACAGTTCCATCATTAACAAAAACAGAAACACCTCTGAAATCATTAACATTAGTTTGAAATAATGTCTCTTTGATCTGGGCTTTTATAAATGTATCTGACAGAGATAAACTAGCACCCTTCTCGGAGTCATAGGCATTAACAGTAGCCAAACTAGTTGCGTTAAATATTAATGGTGCACAACCACAATTAACAAAAATTGAAGTTAGAACAATAGTTTTAATTATAAAAGTTTGATTATAAAAATATCTTAACATTAATATACTTTAGGCGAATATTTGAAAAACTTCAAGAAGGCTATGTTAAAATTCATTTAATATTTTTTAATTTGTTTTTCTCTGATAATGAATATTTATAAATTACATTTCTAGACTTACCAGTTTTCGCTACAATGGTATCAACAACATCTCTTAGAGAATTGTTTTTCAATAAGCTTTGTATTTGACTTTTATCTTTTTCTTCAATACTAGCCTTTTCAGATAAGTCTATAGGTCCTAAAACAATCACAATTTCTCCTTTGATAATTTCTCTATCTTTAATATTTGATAATATAAAAGATAAGTCTCCTCTAATTATTTCTTCATTTAATTTAGTAAGTTCTCTAAGGAATGCACCTTCTGTTTTTCCAAAGACTTTAATCATATCACCTAAAAGAGAAACTACTCTTTTAGGTGATTCAAACCAAATACTTGTAGAATCCATAAAAGAAATTTTTGAAAATAATTTGTTTCTTAAAACCTTTTTTTTAGGAGGAAATCCAACAAAGTAAAAAGAATTTAAAGGTAAACCGGAAACAACTAAAGATGACAATAATGAAGAAGGTCCTGGAATAGAAGAGATTTTTATGTTATTTTTAATTGCTAATTTAATTAGAGTATAACCAGGATCAGACAATAATGGTGTGCCAGCATCTGATATAATACAAATATTTAACCCTTTAAGAATTAAATTGATTATTGAATTATCTTTAATAAAAGAATTATTATCATTATAACTGATAATTTTTTTGAACGATAAATTTAAAAGTTTCCCTAACTTTAATGCTTGACGTGTATCTTCTGCAGCAACTATATCAGCTTTGGTAAGAACTGACATAGCCCGTAATGTGATATCCTTAATATTACCTATAGGAGTAGAAACTATAAATAACTCCCCTATCAAATCATTCTTTTTTATTTTTGAATTCATTTAAGTTTTAAGGTCTGTTATGATTAAAATTTTATTATTAAAGTATTTAGATGCTAAAAACTAACATAATTTTTTTATTTTTTTTCACTTATTTTGTTGTTTCATGTAATAACAATTCAAGAGAAACACTTAATATTGATAACACCAAACCTATTATTGAAAACAGTAAAGAAGAGATTGTTAAAAACAATAATATTAAACTAAACGATATTAACTTAACAAAATCAAAAAAAGAACTAAGCATTACTTCAAGTAATAAAATAGAAATCTATCTAAAGAAAGACATAAAAGAAAAACTCAATTTTAATTCTAATGAATCACTTGATAAAGAGATATTTTATGACAACAAATTATTAAAAATAGAAAACAATGGAACTGTTAAAATACAAGAATTTACTTTAAATGAGACTAAAGATCAACTTAAAGAATATAAACCACCTTTAACCCAAAAAATTTTAAATGAGCCAGAAATAAAAGCAGAGGAAAATAAAGCTGTTATTGCAGCTTTGGAATTATTCTCTAAATCAAAAAATGAAAAAAATAAATGAATTAAAAGTAATAGAAAATACAACAGTTATTTCCGATATAGATAATAGAGGTTTAAAAAGAATTGCGTTACTTATTCCCACATCTGGACAATATGAAAAAATTGGTGAAAGTATCCTTAAAGGTGTTGAGCTAGCATATTTTGAAGATTCAAATAAAAAATTTGAAATAATTGTTTTTGATACAAATAAAGACTTAAAAAAAACAGCTAATGATATTATTAGAAGTTCTTGTTCTATAGTCATTGGGCCAGTGTTTTCTAATGAGATAAAGATAGTTAAGGATGCTTTGAAGTCAACAGGAATACCAATTTTATCATTTTCTAATGATATTAGGTCTAGAATGGAAGGCGTTTGGTTGTTAGGTCAATTACTAAAAGATGAAATAAACCTAATAACAGATTATATAATTGATATCGGCCTTAAAAACATAGCAATATTAGGATCAAACAATGAATATGGAAAAATACTAACAAAAACTATTAAAACAAACCTTCAAGAAACAGGTGCAATAAAGAAAACTTTACTTATAAATGAAACAGAACTGCAAGATTTAAATTTATTACGATCAAAAATAAAAATCTTTACAGGCTGGAAAAAATTAGAAGATGAAAGTGCTGAATTACCAGAACCAAAGTTTGATGCTATAATTTTTTCAGGTAATAAGACTTTTATAATAAAAACAGCGCCACTTTTGTCCTATTATGATCATGGACCAGATAGAATATTTATTTTTGGAAATTCGCAAATGGCACAAAGGGAAACTGTGCTAGAACCATCACTAAATGGAGCTTATTTTTCATCAATAAAATATAATATAAGAAATGAATTTGCAGATAAATGGAGAGAAAACTGGGGTGGAGAACCCTTACTACTGTCTGCTTTAGGGTATGATATAGTCAAAATACTAAATGATAAAAAACCGGCTCAAGATTTGATAAATTATTTAATTAAAAAAGAAGGACACAACGGCTTCACAGGAAAACTATGGTTATCCGAAAATGGTTTAAGTAAAAGAGAAGTTTTTCTCCACAAGATAGAAAATAAAAAAGCTTTTCAAGTTTTTTAGAAAAATCACAGAGTTAGGCTTGTTAGAAGAGAGTCTAAGACCTTTCTTCCCTCATCTGTAGACCTTAAGTAATTATTCTGAATTTCAACCTTTTTTGACCTTATTAAATTTTTGAGAGATTCAGAATTAATAATTTTAATGACCTTATTTAATTTAATGCCTTTTTTTTGTCTTAACCCCATTAATAATATTTCCAAAGAATATTCATCATTATCTTCAACTCTTTTTTCTTCAATACCATTATTAAAAAGTTTAACACATTCAAGCCATGATTTAGGGTTCTTTCTATTTTCTGTGACTAAACGAGTGTTTTTGTTTAATAAAACTCGACCATGTGCTCCCGGGCCTATTCCAAGCCAATTTCCACCATTCCAGTAAACCAGGTTGTGAACACACTCTTCTTTTGGTAGAGAAAAATTTGAAATTTCATAATTATTAAGACCAACTTTTTTTGTTTTATTTAATGTAAATTCATAAAAAATAGATTCTTTATCACTAGAAATGGGAAGCAATTTTTTTTCGAGATATTTTCTATAAAACTTTGTACCTTTTTCAATAGTTAATTGATATAAAGACAGATGTTTTGGCTGATAAGAAAAAGCAATATCTAAATTTTTTTCCCAATCCACTAATTTTTGATTAGGAAGACCGTAAATCAAATCAAAAGAATTTTTTGAGAAAATTTCAAAACCAATGTTTAATGCTTTTAAAGAGTCATAAGAGTTGTGCTCTCTGCCAAGATATTTTAATTCTGTATCGTTAAAACTTTGAATGCCTAGGGAAAGTCTATTAATACCAACCTTCTTAAAATCTTTAAGAACACTTTTGAAAGTACTTTTTGGATTAGCTTCCATTGTAATTTCAATATTATCTGAAAAAATAAACTTTTTGTTACAGAAATTTATTATGCTTTCTGCAATTGAATAGTGCATTATTGAAGGTGTCCCTCCTCCAAAAAAAATGGATATAAGTTTTCCATTTTTAAAATTCAAAGGTAAATAATTGTTAACCATAAAATTTAACTCTTTTAAAAAAGAAAGCTTCCAAGTTTCTGAATCAATATTATCAGAAACGTGCGAGTTAAAATCACAGTATGGGCATTTAGTTTCACAAAAAGGCCAATGAACATACAAAGAAATTGAATTTTTCATTTCAATAAAAATTGATATTTATCTAGAAGATCTTTAAAAGCTTTGTTTCTATGACTAGTTTTATTTTTTAAAATTGGATTAAGTTCTCCATAAGTAAGCAGTTTGTTTTTTTCAGGTTGAATTTCTGGCAAAAAGATTGGATCATAGCCAAAACCAGATTTTCCTCGAGGTGGAAAAACAATCTTACCTTTCGCTTCTCCTCTAAAAAACTCTGAACTTCCATCAGGCCAAGACAAACATAAAACACAAACCATGGTAGCTTCTGAAGTTTTTTTGTCTTTCAATCTCATTAATTTCTGAACTTTTTTTATTGCCACATTAAAATTTCTGTCTTTTCCCGCCCAATCAGCGGAGTAAACACCTGGTTGATCGTTTAATGCATCAATACATAAACCACTATCATCAGAGATTGCCACTTCCCCAGTTTTGTGTGAGGCAGACTTTGCTTTCAATAATGCATTCTGCTCAAAAGTTGTTCCAGTTTCATCTGGAACTGATAACTTCAGATCTTTAGAGTTTAATATTTTTATGTTAAATCTTTTAAAAAGATCATTAATTTCTGAAATTTTTCCGCTATTATGAGAAGCGATAACTAGTTTGTTAAAAGCCTTCATCTTAAGTTAATGCTATTTTTTGTAATTCAAACAATTTCTTAGTGCCAGCTTGAGCTAATTTCATCAAAAAATTAAAGTCTTTATAATAAAATGGGTTAGTCTCGGCAGTAGCTTGAATTTCAATAATTCTATTATCAGAAGTAAGAACAAAATTTGCATCAGTCTCAGCGTTTGAGTCTTCAGAATAATCTAAGTCTAGAACAGGACTACCTTTCCAAATTCCACAGGATATAGCCGCAACTTGACCAATAAGAGGGTTTTTAGGTATTTTTCCATTTGAAAGCAATTTTCTTAAAGCTAATGACATTGCAACCCATCCTCCAGTTATAGAAGCTGTTCTTGTACCACCGTCAGCTTGGATAACGTCACAATCTATAATAATTTGTTTCTCACCTAAATAACTTAAATCCAATGTTGATCTTAAAGATCTCCCAATTAAGCGCTGAATTTCTAGCGTTCTTCCAGATTGTTTTCCCTTAGCTGACTCTCTTTGCATTCTAGAATTGGTAGACCGAGGAAGCATTCCATATTCAGCAGTTACCCACCCTTTACCTGTATTTCTTAGAAAAAAAGGAACCCTATCTTCTATGGACGCAGTACAAAGGACATGAGTATCTCCAAATTTTACAAAACATGAGCCTTCTGGGTGTAAAGAATAGTTTGGAATAAATTCTATTTTTCTTAATTGATCAAATTGTCGACCAGAAGGTCTAACGATACCATGTAAATTATTATTTTCCATAATATCAATATAACAATATTGTTTAATTAATAAAACATCATTTTATTGACGAGTTTGAAATATAACTTTATTTTATTTAAAATATGAAGGTAAATCTAGAAGAATTAACAGACAGAAACAAATTTGTATTTAACCAAATCATTGAGTCATATATCACAAGTGGCACGCCTGTAGGTTCTAAAACTTTATCAGAAAATAATTCATTTTCAATTTCACCTGCTACATATAGAAATGTAATGTCTGAATTAGAGGAAATAGGTTTATTGTATTCTCCTCAT